>OLOU01000026.1_pt1 | contig 134997 bp, 129 predicted proteins | sample 1672101 | NCBI WGS metagenome assembly OLOU01 (sample SAMEA3136645, study PRJEB25190) | human gut metagenome | biome: human gut; feature: human-associated habitat; material: faeces | place: Austria | collected 2013
CTTCACTAACCATGACAAAATCATGATTAAGAAGTCACTTAGAGCATATATCACCGGCGGCCATCTTGTACTTGGCATACTGCCGGACAGCAAAATGCCCTGGCTTTTTCTGCGCCAGGGCGGCAAACTTCAGATCAACCTCGTTCTGATAATCCTCATCGTCCTCCCTGGCATCCATGCTGTTGAGCATGTCGATCAGGGTGGTGAAATTCTGCTGATCCGGCGGAAGTTCATAATGGATGTAGCCGATCAGGGCGATGTACAGCAGTGTCTCCGCCTTCACCCAGAAATCGTCGCCGCCCTTGCCCTCACCCTTGGTGTTGGAGATCAGGACGGTAACTAGCTTCAGGATGTCCTTTTCACTGTGGATGTAGGCGAAGGGGTTGTAGTGCATGGACTTGTGGAAGTTGATGGTGTTGAATACCCGCACCTCGTAGCCCGCAGCGGCCAGCAGCTTGCCACACTCCACAATCAGGGTGCCCTTGGGGTCAGTGACCACGATGGACGTGCCCTTTGTCTTCGTGCACTGCATGATATTGGGCTTGATGAAGAACCGCGTCTTGCCAGAGCCGGATCCGCCGATGACCAGGACATTTTTGTTTCTGGAATTCTTTGGGTCCTTTGTCCGGCTGGCCATGGTCAGGCTTTCGGTTTTCGTGAGGATGATGTTGTTCAATGGGTCAGAATCCATGAATGGCACGATGTCGCTGTGCGTACCCCAGCGCGCCGAACCGTATTCCTCGTTGTGCCGGTACTTCTTGGCATTCCTGCTTTTCTCAAAGACAAGCAGCCGAAGAATAGCGCCAACAGCGATGCCCAGCAGCAGGTCTTGCGGCTGAAGGGATGGCCAGGGTGACTGAAACGCTAGGGAAAGACCATCTGCGAGATGCAGCAGCCTTTCGGAGGCGTCAGCGCCGGCCATGCGCCAGGCTTCGCCCAGCTTGGTGGCCAGAAGCCCAAGCAGGACATACGGCAGATTCAGGATCAACTGCTTTTTCAGCTTTTCCGTTTTCATCTGACCAGCCCCTTATCCCGCACACGGTCCTTCTTCTTGCCAAGCGCCTGCGTGGGATCCAGCACGGTCTCCACAGGCGCACGCTGTTTTGTCGGCCCGAAGTAATGTTTCCAGTAGGTCTCCATCATGTGATCAATGGCACTGCGATCCCGGCCCTTGAAGAACAGGATATATCGGGGCTTGCCGTCTGGGGATACGCCTTTCTTAATGGCGTAGTCCACGCCGTACTTTTTGGCGATCCGGTCAAAGTCCCTGACTTCCTTCCTGTCCATCAGCTCGGTCTTCTCCACGCCCTGATTCTGCTCGATGAGCTCCTTCACCGTCTGCTTGCCCTGGGGCTTTACATCGTGATGCACCTGCGCTTTGGCCTTCGTATACCGAAGCAGCTTCCCAAACGCACGGGCCAGCGTGCGTCCGGTCAGCTTGCTGGAATTGATGATCAGAGTGACCGTTTTGTTTTCGATATCCTCCTGCACGGGGGATCACCTCCATTGTCAGAAATGAAAAGGAGCTGCCAGGGCGGCACCTCCAGTCGGTGAAAAAAATAGAGCCGTTTCATGCCATCAGCCTCACTTTGCGATGTGCGCTTTCCGTCTGCGGATGATTCCTACGGTGCCGCTGACGAGCATCACCGCCAGTCCCAGCCACATGACGCCGGTGACGGCCATGTGCACGCCGGTCTGAATGGTGGTGTAGTTCTTGAGCTGCCGCAGCTTCTCCGGGACGGCATAATACTGATCCAGCTTTACCTTGATGACCTCGCCGGTCACGCTGTACCCTTCCAGCGTTTCAATCTCGCGGATCAGGTAGGTGCCGGGGGTCAGGCCTTCGATATGGACAATGCCGTCCTTGCCGGATGTATAGTTGCTCAGATCCTTGCCGCTTTCATCCTCCAGGCGGAACTTGACGCCCTCCAGGGGATTGCCGGAGCTGTCGGTCTTCAGGAACTCATAATGGTTCGGAATGTTCACGCACAGGATCGGCTCCGACTGTGTCCAGCCGTCACGCACCTGGAAGCGGATATCCTCCATTTTGCAGAAGCCCACCGGGGCGGCATCCTCTCGGATGATCCATTCGCCGTAATCAAAGGAGTGGAAGACGAACGCGCCGTCCTTGTCGCTGACCGCAGTCTCTACCGTTTCGCCGGTCGTGGCATTGATCAGGGAGAAGGAAACACCGGGGATCGGGTTGCCGGAGGTGTCCGTCTTGATCAGCAGGAGCTTCTTTTCCGGATTGATCACGGTAGCGGCGGGTATGTCACTATTGGTATAGCCTTCATCCAGCGTGATATGGATAACATCATGGCTCATGAGATAGCCCTCCGGAGCGGACAGCTCCCGGATCACATAGCTGCCGTATGCAGCGCCGACAAACAGCGCATTGCCTTCGGTATCGGAAACAGCCGTCATCAGCAGCTTGCCGTCTTCACTGTACAGGCCGAACTCCGCGCCGGAAACCGGCGTCTGGTTCTGATCCACCTTTCGGATCAGGATCTCTGTCGGGATGTTTTCCAGTACGGCCAGGGGCTCAGCATGGTTCACAAATGTGCCGTCAATCGTGACAGGCACCTTCGTCAGGTTCTTCAGATACCCAGGCAGGGCCTTTGTTTCCTGAATGGTATAGGTGCCATACGGGATCTTCTCAAAGGTGACCAGGCCCTTCTCATCTGAGACAGCCTCCGCAGCCAGAGTGCCATCTTCCTTGAAGAGACCGAAGGCAACACCAGGAAGCGGATTGTGATCTGCATCCACCTTCAGGATGCTGAAGCGGGTGTAGTCATCGGCCACGGCGGTCTTACCCTCCACAGCGCCGTCGCTGTTCACGGTGAAGTGCAGCTCGGTGACGCAGAGCTCATAGCCCTCCGGGGCCAGAACCTCACGGTAGGTGTAATTACCGGGCACAGCCGCAAAGGATGGCAGGTATCCATCCTCGCCGGTATAGTCCTTCAGGACGGTTTCGCCCTTTTCGTTTTTCACCTCGATCAGGGTGTGCGGCAGGTAATCTGAGCCGGTGAGATCGGTCTTGGAGACCCGCACGTCCGCATGGATCAGCCGGTTGACGATGGGTTCCTCCACCCGGATCGCCAGCTCATTGGCTTCCGTCTTCCATTCGTCTGAGACGGTGATCGCATGCCGCTTTGTGCTGAGCTGCCAGCCGTCCGGCCCGGACAGCTCCTTCACATAGTAGCTGCCGTGCGGAAACTCCCCGGAAAAGGTGATGGTTCCCGCTTTGTCAGACACAGCCGTAGCGATCAGGGTATCTTCCGTCAGATCACCCGAGGCGCAGGCAATGGCCTTCAGGTTGTACAGGCCGAACACAAAGCCTTCGCCGGGCACCTGTGTAAGACCGGTGTGCACCATGCCGTTTCCATCGGTATCAGTGGAAAGGACTTCCTTTTCCTTGGTCAGGGTGATCGTCGCCGGCATATAGTCGTTTCGTGCCTTCACCTGCACCGTCACCACCGGGGTCTCATGATCCCGCGACTCCAGCAGCACATCGTAGCGGACATCATCGAAAACATAGCCCTCCGGCGCAGAAAGCTCGGTCACATAGTAATGCCCCATAGGCAGCAGCTGTGACGCTGCCTGCCCATCCGCGCCGGTGGTGATGGTGTCCGCCAGCTCGTCTGACTGATACCAGACGGTGCCGTCCTTGCCGACGATATCCTCCACAGCACGAATCTCAAAGGTCGCGCCTTCCAATGCGCCGTCACTGTACAGGGGCGTATGCACCGGGTATCCGAAGGGATCCTGGTGTTCATTGAAGCCCGTCAGCACCGGCCCCTGCTTCTCGATCCGAATTACACCCTTGACCGGCCTGTTGGGCACGGTGATGTCCTGTACCTGCGCGGATTCCGCAAAGACCATGAGGGGCAGACAGACAAGGAGCAGGAGAAGCGCAGTCAGAACACCTTTCTTTCTCATCAAAATCATTCATTCAACCTCATTTCTATGACGTTGGCAGGAAAAGGGCAGCGGTCATCCCGCTGCCCCCTCGGATCATTCCGCTTCATCCATGGCCTCAGCTTCCGCTACGCCAGACGGGATGTTGACGGTCACGCGCCATCCGTCGTCCAGATAATCATCCGGCACACGGGTTTCCACGATTTCGTACTCGCCCCAGGTCAGCAGCGGCGTCTCCGCCGTACCATCCTTGCCGGACGTGATGACCGCGACGATCTCGCCGTCATTCTCCCCGTTGTGGGAAGGCAATCCGCTGATGCGGGTCACTGTGAAGACCGCTCCGGGCAGTCCCTTTTCGGTTTCACTGTCCGTCTTGAAGATGCGGATCTTGCCCTGAATCGGCATATTGGTCACCGTGCGCGCCACGATCTCATCCATGCCGATGGTGATTTCCTCGCTCCAGAGCTCGGCCACATAACCGGTGGGATTCTCATGCTCCTTCACCAGATACTTTCCGGGGAACAGATCCACGGACTCCGCCTCGCCATTGTCATTGGTTGTCATCCAGGCAACCATGTCGCCGGGCTTTCCATCGCTACCGACGGCATAGATGTCGAACCGCACGCCGGCAATCGGATGCTTATCCAGCGCGTCGATCTTCAGGATCTGAATCCTGCCAGGCGCGGGGATGTTCTCGACGATGTCCAGAACACGAGTGGGATTCACATAGGTGCCGTCCAGCGAGACCTTCCATTCCTTCTGAGAGGGATGATAGCCGTAAGGCGCGCTGATCTCCCGAATGGTGTAAGAGCCAAAGGGAATCTTGCTGAACACCACATCGCCGTCCGCCGTGGAGGTGGCCTCCATGATTTTGCTGCCATTCTCGTCAAACAGGCCAAACACAGCCCCGGGCAGAGGCTCGCCGTTGTCGGTGGTTTTCTTCAGCATGATCTTGTTGACCTCATCCCGGATGACGGTATCGCCGGTCACCTTACCGGACGCATTCACACTGAAGGTTTTCACGGCCACATTGAGCGCATAGCCGTTTGGCGCATAGGTTTCCCGGAAGGTGTAGGTGCCGGGAACCACGGGGATATTGGGAATCTGGCCATTGGCGTCCGTGTACTCGCGATAGATCGTGTCGCCGTTCTCGTCGAAGACCTCGATCAGGGCACCGGGCAGCTTTTCGCTGCCAGAAATATCCGTCTTGGTCAGTGTGACAGGCGTGTAGATGAGATGATTCAGGATGGGATCCTCCATGTAGACGGTGATCACATTCTCGCTGACCGCCTTATTCGTGCTGTTCAGCGTGACAGGATACTTTTCGGTGCTCAGCAGCCAGCCGTCCGGAACGGAGATCTCCTTGATGTAATATTCCCCGTGGGGAAACATGCCGGAGAAGGTCAGTCCACCCTTGCTGTCTGTGATGCCCGAAGCCACCAGCGTGTTGGCGGGCAGCTTCTGGTCATTTCCATAGGTAATGACTGCGCTGTTGTACAGGCCGAAAACAAAGCCTTCGCCGGCAACCACCTCCACGGTCTGGTGAATCATGGCGTTTTCCGTCTCGGTCAGCTTCAGGGCTTCCTTCTGCTTGCGCAGGGTGACACGGACGGGCAGATAGATGTTAGAGGCCGAAACCTTGACCTCCACAACGGCTGTCTTCTTGTCTACAGCCGCAAGCGTGACCGGATAGGGCTCGGTGGAAAACACATAGCCGTCCGGCGCAGAGATTTCCGTCAGCGCATACTTGCCCAGGGGCAGCGTCTTGGACTTCACCGCACCGCTGGCGCTGCTGGTCAGGGTTTCCACCAGGTCGCCCTTCTTGTAGAAGACGGTGCCCTCTTTACCGACAATGTCCTCGGCAGCACGCAGCTCAAACACCGCGCCGGCCAGATACCCGTCCTGAAAGACCGGCGTCATGACCGTATTGCCCCAGGCGTCGGTCTTATCAGCAAAGCGAACCAGCTGCTTGCCGGTCTTTTCCAGACGCACATCGCCGCGGACGGGTGTGTTGCTCACATTCATGGTGACGGTCACGGTATCCTCGGCCATGGCGGTCGGGAGCGTGAAGCAGCTGAGCAGCATCACGACTGCCAGCAGGAGATGAAGCATTCTCTTCATGAAATTCATCGATCAGATCCTCCTTGATCACTTGATCCACACGGTGGTGGTGAAGCCGGCATCGATATAGTCGTCTGGCACACCTGTCTCCGTGATCCTATATTCACCCCAGGGCAGAAGACCGGTTTCCGCCACGCCCTGGCTGTTTGTGGTGAGAGTGGCGACCACCTTACCGATATCGGATGCATTGTCGGATTCAGGACCGGACAGACGGGTGACGGAAAACACAGCGCCGGGCAGCGGCTTGTTTGTCACGGAGTCCGTCTTGACGATGCGGACCTTGCCCTGAATGCGGGTGTTGGTGAAGGTGGCGGTGGAATTTACGCCGGCAACCACGGACACACTCTGCGTCGTAGTCGCAGCCAGCTTGTAGCCCTGGGAAGGTGTTTTTTCCCGCACCGTATAGGTGCCGGGCTGAAGACTGGCGAAGGAGGCAACGCCATTGGTGCCCGTCGTAGCCGTCGCAACCACCGTACCCGCGCTGTTCAGCAGCTCAAAAACGGTACCCTTCAGCAGGATGCCGTCCGAAGACTTTTTCGTGACCTGAATGGTCCCATAGCTCAGCTCAAAGGTGACGCTGGCACTTTTCAGCGGATAGGGCGTGCCATACAGGGGAACCATAATCTTCTGAATCGCCACGCTGGGTACGCCCACCAGGAAATTGGCCTCCTCGTCTGCAGAAGAGATGGATTCCATGGAAATGGCGAACCGGTTACTGGTGGAAGTGACCCGGATGGTATCTCCGCTCTTCACATAGTAATAGCTGCCGTCGGAGCCGCCGCTATTGCCGGTCAGGGTGCCGACGGACTTGGGAATCCGAATCAGATCGGCATCCGTGGTCAGGGTGACGGTTCCGATGTAATTGCTGCCTGAAACGCTCAGGCTTTTGTTGGAAGCCGTGATATTGCCGGTGATGCGGGCATGGGCGATGCCGTTCGTGGCCAGCCAGCGGGCATATTCCAGATAGACCGCAGGTGCGCCTCCGGAGAAGCTGTAGAAGTTGTCCATGTCCCAATAGGAGCGGACATATTGAGCGCCCTCCAGCTGCTTGATAACCTCGCGCATGGCGAACTGACCGGCGACGCGGCTCCAGGTTTCGTTGTTGGCATCGCTGCGGTTCAGCGCCATGAAGGGATACGTATGCCGCAGCACCCAGCCCAGGGCATGCATGGTGCTGGCCTTATAGCGCACCCCCGTGGTGCCGCCATAGCTGGAATTGGTGACGAAGGTGTCCATGTCCACCAGCACATAGGGACCTTTGGCGCTTTGGCTGGAGCCGGAACCCTCGCCGGGACCGGAGAGATTATGCTCCAGACAGAAGACGGTAAAGCCCTCCAGGTAATGCGGGGTGGCATAGATCAGGCCATGCGCGGCGGACTTGGCCAGCTGCGGATAGGCACTGTCTTTGCCTGAACTGCCGTAGAGGTTCTGCTGCCAGGCGTAGAACCCGCCGACAGCGCCGTTGATGTTCTTCAGAGAAAAGCCGTTCATGGGCGTGGCCGCCATGAGTTTCTTCCTGCCGCCGCTGGTACGGGTCATCCGAAGGTATTCCAGCGTATAGGCGAAGTCGGTGACGGTGCAGGAATCGCCGGTGGCAGCTCCCGTTTCATCCGCCATGATCCAGGCGGTACTGTAATCCGTCCATTTCATTCGCCCGTCAGCGAAGTCATCGCCGTACAGGAAACGCACCTGATACCAGACGCCGCCGTTTTCATCAAAATCGGCGGACAGGATCTGGACAACGGCATCCTTCACGAAATGCCCCAGATACTGACCGCTGTAGGTAGTCTGGGCAGCATCTGCATCAATCTCCGCAAAGACGCGGGTATCCGTGGTGACGCCGACATAGGCACCCTCCGCAGGATAGATGCTTTCTTCCACAGGCATAACCACAGGCTCTTCCTCTACCGGCTCGATCACCGGTTCATCCAGCGGTTCGCCTGCTTCATTGGCCTCCGGTTCCTCGGAGACTGTGTCCTGCCCTTCGGTGTCATCCGCATCGGAAGCGTTATCCACAGGGGGTTCCGTTTCCTCGGCAAAGGCGGATTCATCCTCAGGCTCCTGCGGCTGTGCTTCCACAGCGGGCTCTTCTGCAGGAGACGCAGGATAGCTGCCGTTCACGGTAAACAGGGTCATCTTTCCGATGTCTGTCATACCGGAGCCTGCGGGCAGGTAATTGATCTCCCCAATGTCCTCATCCAGCAGGTAGTTGTCATTCAGCCCGCTGGCTGCAACATAACCGGATACCACGGTGCCATTTTCGTCCAGAAACCATACCTTCACAGTATCCTGCTCGGTATAGCTGGTGGCCAGGACAAGGAAAATGTCTCGGGTCGTCGTGTAGATCAGGGAGTCCGCTTTCAGGGAAGCGGTGCCGAAGATCTCGGTCTGTCCATACGTCGCCGCATAGATGTGGCCGTGATCCTCAATCGCTGCCTGCAGCGGTGTGCGGTGATCTGTCGGCTCCAGCTCGGAAGCCGTTTCAGCTTCAGGAGCCTCGGCGGGCATCTCGGCATCTGACTCTGTAGGGGTACTTGGATCGGTTGTCGCAGGGGAGACCTCTGCAGGGGCTTCCGCTGCGGGTTCCATCGTCTCAGGCGATAGCGCCGTTTCTGACGCATCTGTCACGGCAGCCTCAGTTGATTCCGATTCGTGGCCCTCGTCAGGAGCCTGCGCAGGTTCGGCAGGTGCTTCGGTCTGCACCTGCTCCGCTTCATACTCTTCGGTCGTTTCGTCCAAAGGCGCATCCGCCGTCTCTTCCTGCGGAGTGCTGTCCGTCTGAGGAGACGGCGTTTCCTCCGTCACCTCTTCTGCGCCGGCGGCTTCGGTCTCCGCAGCTGGAGCGGCTTCCTCCGCTTCCGGGATCACCTCCACCGTGACGGTATCCGTGATCTCGCCCTCCGCCAGCACGCCCATTGGCATACAGGTGAGCAGCATGAAGACAGACAGAAGGAATGCCGTTAGCCTTCTGGACATGGTTTTCATTCGCATGTATTCATCTCCTATTCTTGTTGTACAGCCATGACAATCAGCCTGCCGCTGGCTCCGCCATAGCTGCGGTCGCAGGTGATCAGGGTCAGGATGTGATCCTCCGCTGTCACCTGAACGCCGGTTGCATAGAATGACTTTTCCTTCGCCCTGTTCACAAAGCGCAGGAAGGCTTTGTCAGATGCAAAGGAGGCCGTAGAGGCATCCCAGTCGCTGACATGGATGTTCAGCACGGCAAAGATCCTGTACGTCCGTGTGCCGTACAGCGTGTCCAGGCGGATCAGGGGATGATCCGCATACCACCCGCTGTCCTTGTAGTTCAGCAGGGTGCTGAACATGGCATCACTCTGGCTCAGATGATGGCCATAGATGGCGATATTCCGGCTGGGCTTCTCATAGTCCGAGCTCGTCAGGGAAAACAGGCATCCCAGCTTGCTTTCCTTGCCAGAAAACAGATGATGCAGGTAATAGGCTGATCGATCCGACCGGACAACCGGGTAGTTGATCTTTGTTCCCGGTATGGTGATCCAGGCTGCAAAGTCCGGATTCTCTGCGACACAGGCCGCCAGATCTATCCCGGCCGGGGCTGAAACCGTCGGCGTCCCGGCTGGCGCAGGTGTTTTTGTGGCCGCGGGCATTGCCGTTATCTGCGGGATCTGAACAGGTGCCGGCTCCTCTGTTGGCTCTTCAGCCTGTACATCCGCAGGGAAAGGTGTCGGCGCTTCAGCTGTGTCCGTTGCCTCTGCGGAAGGCGCTGCTGTAGCTGCATCCGCTTTTTGGTTCGGCGCTTCCGTTTCCTCCGGCGGCAGGTCTGTCAGCCCGGAAGGCTGCGTCAGCTCCTGCGTGCGCAAGACTTCCTCTGGTCTCTCTTCCTCTGGCTCCGGTTCTTCTGTAGGCGCAGGCAATGGGGCCGCCGGATTCGGGGTTTCCGGGGGACGCAGCTGCTGCGCCATAGCGGCATACTCATCTGCATCTGTCCGGTAGCTGATCTGCTCCTGCACCACGGGGAAAAGAAAGATCAGGAGACCCAACAGAAAGGGAATCAGCCAGAATACTGCTTCGCGCTGTGTCTTTTGCTTTTGCATGTGATTCCTCCAATCAAAAAGCGCACATCCTTTTCAGACATGAGCTTCATCTTTGCTGGGTTTGCTGCCGTTTCTTCAGCCAGCTGTCCAGCAGCTTGAGAATGATCTGCTCCATCCGCTTGGCGGTGTACGACTTGGGAAAGTACTTCTTCAGCGTGTCACGGCTCAGCGTAACCGAGTTGTACAGAGGCTTCTTCTCCTCCGAAAGAATGCCTACTACCTTCTCCTCAGTCAGGGTTCCCTCCTTGCTTTCCTGCTTGATCCGTTGCGCCTGGGATAGCGACGGCGTCTGCTGTGTGGTTTCCAGGGCGCTGTGAACCCATTCCTGCTCCTCCGGCTTCAGGAAGGACAGCTCAACCGCAGGCGTAAAGGCCAGCTCACCCTTATCCACCTTGTCCATGAGAGGCCATTCCAGGTTATTCAGGTTGATAAACCGCTGCAAATTTCGCGGGCTGGTGCCCGCATCTTGGGCTACAACCTCCCGTGCCGTGGTGCTTTCCAACTTCTGGCCAACTTGGCCAGAAGTTAAATCGCGCCTTTCACCCTGGTGTTTGATGGCTTCCAGCTTCATCTGATAGGCCTTGGCCCGCTCACTTGGCAGGATGTTCTCTCGCTGAAGATTGCTGTCCACCATGATGATGGTGGCCTCATCATCATCCAGGTCACGGACAATGACCGGAATCTCCTCGATCCCTGCCAGCTCGCAGGCGCGTTTCCTGCGGTGCCCGGAGATAATCTCGTAGCTTCCGTCCTCCAATGGCCGCGCGATGATGGGCACCAGCACGCCGTATTCCTTGACGCTTTCCACGGTCTCCATCATCTTGTCATCGTCCAGCACGCGAAAGGGATGATCCTTGAAGAGAACCAGATCCGTCAGCAGCATGTGCTGAATCTGCTCATGTCCGCCCTGACGGGTTTCCTCGGTGGAGAAGATGTCATCGTAGGAGGTCAGATTTATGTTTCTGCCGCTGCTCTTCAAGCTTCAGCACCTCCTTCGTCAGCCGGTGATAGGCATCCGCCACCTTTCCGCCGGGGTCATGGGCAAAAATGCTTTTGCCCTCCGCGCTGATTTCTGCCGCCCGGACAGACCGTGGGATTTCCGCATCAAACACCTTGATCCGACTGCCATAGGTTTCCCTGAGCAGCGATGCGATCTCCCGGCTATTGTTGGTTCGGCTGTCTGTCATGGTGAGCAGCACGCCGTCAATCTTCAGCCTGTGATTGATGTTCTGCTTCACCCGTGCCACCGTGCCCAGCAGCTGCTCCACGCCTTTGACGGACAGGTATTGTGCCTGTACCGGTATGATGATCCGGTCGGCTGCCGCCAGCGCATTGATGGTCAGCATGCCCAGAGACGGGCTGCAATCCAGCAGGATATGATCGTAATCCTTGCTGTAGCTGGCCAGTACTCGCTTCAGGGTTGTCTCCCGGCTCATGGCATTGACCAGGGAAACCTCCATGCCGGCAAGGGCAATATTGGCAGGCAGAATATCCACGCCTTCATCGTGGTGCAGAATACCTTCGCCGGGGGCTATGGGATCGCTATTCAGCACCTTCATCATCTGATCGGCCAGCGTGACAGGCAGCGCATCCGGCTGCGGATACCCCATGCTGATGGTCAGGCTGCCCTGTGGATCACAGTCCACCAGCAGAACCCGTTTTCCTTCCTGAGCCAGATCAACCCCCAAATTGACGCAGCTCGTTGTCTTGCCGGTACCGCCCTTCTGATTGACGATACCGATGATGCTCGCTCCGCCCATTATCAATCCTCCTTTTATGCGCGTTATTGACACAGCGGGAAATGACCAGGCGCAGCGCCCGTCAGCCGAAGAGCAAAAGAAAAGCACCAGCCGCATTCGGCTGATGCCCTCTCTGTCCATTTCGACAGGATACACTATATCACATGGGCCCTATGACTGTTAGGTGGTTTGCTGGTGCCAAATACCGCCATCCGCTGTCTTTGTGGTGTCATCCGGTGACATACCGGTGACATCGTTTCTGTCGATAACCTTCTGCAGTTCAGCGATGGCCTCCTTGCTTCTCCGCAGGAGCTGCCGCTTGGAGACGAACAGCCTTCCGCGCAGCTCGTCCAGAGTTTTTCCTTCGAGATACCGATCCAGAAGAAGACGCTCATGAGCGGGATGCAGCTGATCCAGCAGCTGATAGGCTTCCCGCTTTCTCCGGTAGAGATCTGCCGTCTGCTGATCGATCTCCCGCTGGATGTCGACAATCATGGCCACGGTATCTGCCATGATCCCGACATTCTTCGTGTGCGACACCTGCTCCTTATCCATAGGAGCGGTAATGCTGGTCAGACGCTCTTGGAGCGACTGCACCTGCTCCGTCTTCAGCTGGATTCTGGACTCCTGAATCCGGAAGGATTCGAGATACTTGCGTGCGTCAGTCAAAAGCTTCCACCTCCTGATCCAGACGGGAAAGAATCATTTCCCCGTCGGCGTCTCCGCTCAGGTCGCTGAACCACGATCCCAGAAAGAAACGGCGGATTTCCTGAAGCTTGCCTTCAATCAACGCCCGTTTCTGCGGATCATCGCAGCGGATCAGTAGCCTGTTCCATGCGCGGTAATCCTCAGCTGCCTGCCGGATGATCCCGATGGCCAGCTCCTGCCAGGGACTCGGTGCGCTCCAGTTCACGTGCTCGGCTCGAATGATATGTATAGCTGCTTTCTCCCTTCCTCTGACCCGTATGGCTACCGTCTCTCGTCCATGCTTGTACCCAATGGGTGTTCTTTTCCAGCTCTTTCCGGCGCTTCTGGACCTCCTGCTTCCGGCGTGCTGCCTGCTTTGCCCGCTGCTCTTCCATCTGCTTGGCTTTTGCCTGCCGACGCGCCATGCGCTCCTCATAGGCGATATGTGCCAGGGCGGCACCTGCGGTGGGGTCGGCATATCCTTCACTGTTCCTGTACAAACTCAGCCACCTCCTTCGTCTTTTCCTTTGCTTTGAAATCCAGGTATTCATAGATGCCCAGCAGCAGGCTGCGCATCAGGGGAATTTCCGTCCATCGGTTGTCGACTTCGCACACGTCCTGCGCTGTCTGCGTCCACCAGTCCACGGCATGCGCGTCCTGATTGGCCGGCGGATCTGCGTGAGCGGCAAAGAACTGGTAGGCATCCCTGAAAATGTCCCATTCCTCATTGCTGACTGTGCCGTGCATCCTCTCATCTCCATTCCTGCGGCAGATCCGGGTCATCTACGGGTGTGAAGCCCTGCATGGGCATCTGCTCAATCTTTTCCGTCCATGCGTGCTGGGGCGGGAGGCCTTTCACATCCGACATGGTCCGGCTGCGTCTGTCGAAGTACAGCTTGATGATTTCATCCACGATGCCCAGATCTCGGTTCTTCATGATCTCGATAACGGTGGTCACATCCGGCTCAATCACCAGCTTGGGGTAGACGGTCTTGTAGCGCATCATGAAGTCCGCATTGACCCGGTGCACCATGAGCACGTTGTCCGCTACATTGGTCAGGTCAGCTGTGCCGCTGATATCCCCCTTCCGGGGAAAGGCTTCTGTCTTCCGCGGGTGGCAGATGAAGTGCACATGAACGTTCAGCTCCTTGGCCATGGCGGAAAAGCGCTTGGCAATCCGGGACTGCATGTCATACTTGTCGGTGGTGCCCGTGGGGATATCGAGGGCCATCAGGTTGTCAATGATCACCACGGAAGCGCCGTTCTGCTTCACCCAGTCGTAGATCGTGCCGGTCACAACCTCCCAGTCGGTGCCAAAGTCGTTGTCATAGATGGAGAGCTTGCCCTTCAGCAGGGCATCCAGCTTCTCCTCAATGCCCGGTTTCAGGCAGTAGTGGTTTACGTTCAGCGCGTCCTGCATCACGAAATTCGGCCCGGCGGCCTGAAGCAGCACCCATTCCCGCACACGGCTGGCGGTCATTTCTCCGGAGAACATGGCGACCTTGTAGCCCTGCGTTACTGCTGCAAGACCGATCTGGCTGACCAGCGTGGACTTGCCTGAAGCGTTGCCGCCGCTCCATACCGTCATCTCGCCCTTGTTGAAGCCGCCAATCTTGGCATCCAGGCTGTTAAAGCGGGAGCGCATGACGACAATCTTGCTGCGGTCATAATTGGGAATCTCAGCGAAATCCAGCATTCTCGGCTTTCCAACCGGTGCAGGAGCCGCGGGTGCACCGGTGACGCCCGGTCTGATCCGCTCGGGTACCTTTGTGGGTGTAGCCTGATGCACCGTGTACGGGCTGTTGGCATAGGCGGCGGGATCCACCTTTTCCCGGAATTCATGCCAGTGATAGCCGGCGCAGCTGTTGTGGAAGCAGTGGAAGCCAAAGCTCCCGTTGCTGTAGGCGAATACGGCTGCGTCCCCATTCTTATGGGAAGGATCAAAGGGACAGGCCGCCAGCGGGTACTTGGTGCCGCTGCTGATCGGGATCTTTTTCAGCACCTCTACCTGGTGATCTGCCAGAAACTGCTCCAAATTGAAGGAACCGCTGCTACGCTGCCGGGGATTGTCTGCAGGCATCGTCATGTGCCGGTTCTCGGCAGCGATGTTTCGCACCAGCGTCATGGAGGTTTCGCGGATTTCCTGCGGTGCGCGGATAATGTAGCTTCGGCGGTGAGGCCGCTCCTGGGTGCTTGCCCCTTTCCTGGCCATCGTGCCGTACAGCTTGGTGATCCGTGCCGGATTGAACACCGTGGTGTCGATCTTGACGGCGTCTGTGCTGAACCACATATCGAGGACAGCAAGGAAATCCGCCAGCACCTGGCGCTCCTCCACGCTGGCGTGGATCTTGAACAGGAGATGGTAGCCATTGCCGCTGTCAGCCACGACGGGCTCATTGAAGCCCATGACCATCAGCTTCTTCATGGCCATGCCTGCCACGCGGCGGGCAGCTTCCTTTTCTTCCTTGGAGGCGCTGATGCCGCTTGGACGCACAGGATCTGCATCGATCAGGATCCACTGATACCCCGCGATGTCGTTGTCCGATGTGGTGACCTGAGGCCGCTCCACAAGCCGTTCATGCTGACCGCGGGAATAACAGGCCGCCTTGACCCGGTTCATGGTCTGGTAAAAGGTGCGGTTAGGATACCGGGCAAGCTCCTTTTCGATTGCCGGACTGTTGGCCTTGAAATAGCCGCTGATCACGGGCTTGGGGTCGATGCTCTTGATTTCGATGACCTCATCCGGCTCATGCAGCAGGCTCAGCCCGTTCACCGTGACGTCCATAGTTCTTCGTCCTCCTCAGGTTTCATCGGCTCCAAGTAGCTCCGCCAGGCTTCCTTTTGCAGCCATTTCACAATGCCGGGAATGTATCGCCCGTCCTCCCTGCACCAGGCGGCAGAGCTGTTGTCTGCCTCCAGGGCCTTCAGGATGGACTCCGTGGTTGCCCCGTCTGCGTAGGCCTTGGCGACAAGGGCTGCCGCCTCGGTTCTGTTGGTGCGGCGGCTGACGGGATACGACACCCAGATCTCCGTAAAGCCCTTTGGTTCCGAGGACGGGATCCGGGATAGTGGAGTACTGCTCTTCTTCTCTATAGGGTTAGGCTCCACCATGGAGCCAGCAGGCGAGAAGCTGGTATCGTTTTGGCGCAAAACTGGCTCCATCGTGAAAGCCTGTGCCCCATAGCTGGCTCCGTTTTGGAAAACCGCTTGCTCCGCCGTGAAGCCAGTGGTTGCTTCGGAACTGGCTCCATGATGGAAAACAGTTGGCTCCATGACGGAGCCAGTTTCATTGGTCGCGTTTTCTTCCTGAAACAGAGCATCAACGTGCAGCAGAAGGCCGCGCTGCGGCATGCGGCGGACCTGAACCAAGCCTGCTTCCTGCAGCCGTTTCAGCTGTCGGTCCAGCTTGTTCCGTGACCAGCACAGCTCTTCCGCCGCGTGACGCTCAGACATGGGCATATCGCCGACTTCAAGCTGGATGCCGCGCCAGACGCAGCGGTTATGGCTGGCTCTGGAAAGGCAATAGAGATACAGCTTCAGCAGCGCATCATCCCGCCACACAGGGCTGCCCATGGCCTGTGCGACCCATTCGGCAACATGCTTCATGCCTTGTCTTCTCCTCTCCGCAGGAGGCTGCCGGAAGGGTGATCCTCCCGGCTGTGCCCCTGCCTGTCGGCTTATGCCAGCCGGATTTTCAGTTGGATATGGGCGTCGATGATCAGCACCGGCTCAGCTGCTTCTGCCTGAAGGCAGCCATGGCCGCCATTTTTTGCGCCTCCGTCCTGGCCAGCACCTTCGAGGAGGCCGCAGCGTTCTTCATGCTCGTTATCTGATGCTTCATCCGGTTCACGTTTCTGGTCATGGCGCTCATCAATGATTTCCTCCGTTTCGTTCATGTCAGTCTTGCGATTGTGTTCTTGCTTGCTGGCGGTCTCTGCAGCCACCTGGCTGTCTGCCGCTTCCGCTGCTTCAAACAGGCTGCGGCACAGGGGGCAGATGTACGGATGATGGCACGGATAGCTGAAAATCTCGACAGCCTCCTGCTCCGTTACAGGAGAAGCCTCACTGCACAGCGCACAGGTGGCGACAAGCGGCCCGGCCTTGTACAGCTCAGAAGCTGCTGTCTGGGAACCCGAGGAAGTGGAGTGAACGAACATCATCTGGAATCCCTCGCTTTCTAACGGCTTTGATTACCCGTCACTGTTCAATGTGAAAATCGAGGCCGTTTGGTAACCGATTTCGGAAATTTTCAGAAAAAAAGTTCTTTGTGGCTACGCAGGTAGGTCAGCAGTGTGTCCATGCGCTTGATAATCATGACGTGAGAGACACCCATGCGCTCCGCAATCTCCCGATAGGTGCATCCATGCTCGAAATAGAGCTGAAGCAGCAGAGCTCCCTGTTTGACCACGACATCCGCCTGCGCATACACCGCCTGCAGCGTCATGCGGTTCAGGGCGGTTTCCTCGGTGTTGGCGGTGGAGAAAAAGCGGACATCACACGCCAGCTCCACCTCGGTGATTCCTTCCAGAATGCCCTGCGTATGCCAGGGACAGGTCAGACAGTCCCCGCGGCAGGCGCTGTAATCTATCTGGGCACAGCTTTCCTCTGCTTTTGCCTGTGTGCGGATGCGGTTGTTGTCCTTGCGGATCATGCGATACACCTTCTGAGAAACTGCCACTTGCTGTCTGTCTGCGATGAGATACCAATCCTGCCTGTTTTCCTTGCTTTCCATGATGAAAGCCCTCCTTTCGGTCGTGGCCGAATGGAGGGCTCATGGGAATTCGCTGCCAGCACAAAGCTCAACAGCCGATTGAAGAGAACGTCTCCATTCGGCTGCAGCTGCACTTCCGATGCTGGCTGCGTCGTTATTCAGTTCAGGGCTGCTTTGTGCGGAAGAGGCTGTGATCAGCAGTCATCACTCGGCATCCCTGCGGCCGGATTTCCCAACCGCAGGGACAGCATATCACGGCACGAAAAAAAGCCGTCCCAGGATTTGGGACGGCGAAGGTCGTTGGAAATAAAGGGATTTCAGCGTATGACTCCGATGAATGCAAGAGCACGGATGCCGGTTTTCCTGCGTTTTGGGACGTGAAAATACCCGTGAATTGGGACAAACTTTTTTAAATTTCTTCCGAAGGGGCGTGTAGAAGGCATGTATGAAGGCAAAAAAGAAGGACCGCCACAGTGGCGATCCTGATGGTTTCCGGTAGCAGGCTTATTCAAACAACGCTCTGTGCGTCTCGACTACGGTCTCAATATCCTCCATGAACATGCAGTCGATAATGCATTGGTAGCGGTAATACTTCACCATCACCGCACGGGAGAAGCCTGTCATATCCAGAAACAGTGCCGACAAGGGCGGCGGCAGCTCTAGGCCAATGATGATCCTGGTCACATCCTGAATGGAGTAGTCGTAATCATCCTCGTTGCACATCCGGCTGACGGTGGACTTGGAGAGGCCAGAGGAAGCCACAAGCCCGTGCTGGGTTTCCACTCTGTCCTTGATGAGCTTTGTCAGCGCCTTGGAGGGACGCCTCGGCAGTTCATCCAGATATTCCACGTTCTTTTCCATCAGCTCCTCCGGTGACATCCCATCGATATCCAGGGAATGCACGGCCAGATAGGCTTCATTGTATTCCTGATCGGAATGCAGCTCGCCGACCCGATAGCTCCCGTAATTGTGGTAGACCTTTGTGAACTTCAGGCAACATTCATCCACATGATCCAGCGCATGGGTAGTCAGCCTGAAACCCTTGCTCGTTTTCAGCAAGTAGACCGGGTCGTTTCGGCAGACATGCCCGTTTGCATACACGAACTGATGGCAGCTGATCAGTTCACGGAAATCCTCATCCCGCTCATAGAGCTCCGTAAACTCGGCACGGCTGACCACAAAGGTTTCGCTGCCCTCTAGGCTGTCCAGATCAAAGGCGAAATCCGGGATGTAGCCGCCGTCCACATAGTTGAGGGCACCCTTGGCTGTCTTATTGCCGGTGTTGATCAGGCGTGTCCGGATGATGGATCTGGGCTTATTCTTGTCCGCAGCAATCCTGCTAATCACCATGCCCATTTTGTGGCCGATATTGCATTTCGCGTCTGCCACGTCTTTCCATTGCTTCCGAACCAGTTCCTCAAATACCGGGCGCGGGAACATGGCAGCGATGCCCGCGAAGCTTGCCTGACGCTCTACCCAGCGGACGTCCTTTTCTGCCGGAGCAGACGCCTCATCCGCCTCTTCGTAGTGGAGAAGCTGCAAATCGGTGGCGTGAAGCTGCTGCAGCTCGTAGAACATGGAGTGCCATTCGTAGTGGGCACATTCATGATAGATTTCCCGGTCAATATCGCCGGCATGGGTGCGATTGTCATTGATCAGGATGGTCTTTACATCCACCTTCTGCTCAATATACTCTTCGTCATCTGTGCCAGTCCCGTATGCTCCGGACGCGACCACTTTGATGACCCTTTCCTTCAGAAACAGGATGGCCGCATTATGATGATCCCTCCAGATCGAAGCGTGCTTCACAGTCAGCCCCATGGCTTTGGCCAGCTCTTCTGCACCATTTCCCCGGTTGACAAGAGCGGCATCTTTCCCCAGATACTTGCGGAGCAGCTCCATGACCTGAACTTCCATGTCGTCATAGGAAAACACAGGCACGAGAAACTTGGTCATCTTGGGCAGCGGTCTTTCTTCCGGGTTGTAGGTGCTGAAATAAGCAATCCCTGGCTCCAGACGGATCCCATTGTCCAATGTTACCTCAATGGGAAAGTTGATATAGCGGATGACAAAACGCGGAAGCTGCCCGTCCCGGGAAAGGCCAAACTTGATCTTCAGCTTGCAGTCTGCAACCAGGCTTGTGCGATCCCTCCTCCACGGCTCAGCGCGAAGCAGCTTTGTGTTTTCATGGTCAACAATGATCTCGGCCCCGGAGCAGTCCATGTCCAGCCCGTCCACCAGTTTCTGAGCCATGGCACCTTTGACTTCTTCCAACAGTTCATCGATAAAATGGTTGTCTACATATTCCCGGAAGTCCTGTAACACCGGGGCCATCTCTTTCTTCTTTTTCTTCTTATCGCTCATTTCCGGTACCTCCTGCTTACCGGTACATCATGCCAGGCATTTTCACGCTCTCACACTTATCAGTGGCTAGTGTGGTCTTGCGGGCAACCTGGCATGCGCTTTGGATGATATCCTTGCCAAAGCGCATGCGCAGCGCATCAATCGACTTATCCAGCCTGTTTCGCTTTTCATACCATTCGTAATCAACGAACATGTCCAGCTGCTCAGGCATTCCCTCTTCCTGAAGCTTTGACGCTGTGACGGTCACCGCCCGGACAGGCTTCTCCCACCGGTACCTCAGGCAGAACTGCTCAAAGGCCGTCTGTGAGATAATCGCCGCACTCTGCGTCGGATAATGGATGGGAGCCACGTATTCATAGCAGGCAAAGGTGTTGTCCTTCACGAAAAGGTGAACAGACTGTGCTTTACATTCCGTGGTGATCAGCCGATGGCTGACATCCTGCGACAGCTCGTCCAGCGCCAGCCATACGGAATAGTTGTCTTCCAGATCCCTGGTGCAGGTCGCGCCATGACCAATGGACTTTGGCGCGGGGCTGTAGCCAACGGGGGCAACGCCGGAACAGTCGGTGCCGTTGGCAAAGGCCTGAATCATCTGGCCGTTCCTGCCGAGCTTCCGGAAAATCATCTCTGGCGGCGCGGAGGCCAGCTGGCCGATTGTCGTGATGGCCATGCTCCGCAGCTTTTTGGCCGTCTGTGGGCCAACATACAAAAGGTCCGATACCGGCAGACCCCAGCATTTTTCCTTGAAGTCGTTTTTCCCAAGGACCGTCAGGGCGTCCGGTTTCTTCATATCACTTCCCAGCTTCGCCAGGGCCTTGCTGAAGGATGCGCCGATGGAGACGGCCAGGCCAGTCTCGTCCTTCACCGTCTGCCGGATTTCCTCCGCGATCTCCACGGCATCTTCCTCATCATAGGGAAGACTGATCCAGCATTCATCCAGTCCGTAGGGTTCCACGTTGTTGCTGTAGCGTCTGTAGATGCGCTGCAGAAGCTTGGAGTATTTCAGATACTTGTCGTAGTGCGGCTTGACAACACACAGATCGGGGCAAGTCTGGGTTGCCTGCCAGTTGGCCATGCCGGTCTTGACGCCCATGCGCTTGGCGGGATAGTTGGCGGTAAGGACTATGCCATGCCTTTGCGCGGGGTCGCCGCAGACTGCGATGCGCCGGTTTCTCAGGTCGGGGTTCTCGACCATCTCTACGGATGCATAGAAGCAGTTAGCATCGGAGTGGAGGATCATCATGAGGTATCACTTCCTTCCGGTACCACATCGACGATCCATTATATGCACGGATCGGGCACATTTGCAATAGAAAATGACGGCATTGGTGTCTTTTTGCGCCAATGGGATAATTTACGGTTGACTTTTGGGGCAGTATGCCTTATCATGCTGTCATCAATATCCGGGAGGCGAAGCGCATGGGACGCACGAAGAAGGAATCAAAGGACGCAGGCGTTATCTATCTGAACGCCAATGGCAGCTATATAGAAGAAAAAGACTTTTATGCGCAGCGGATCAAAGCTCTCCGCAACGCGGCGGATATGACGCAGGCTGAGCTTGCAGCCAGGCTGGGGCTTTCCAGGACCTCCGTCCTGAACTGGGAGACTGGACGCTCCCGGCCGGATATCAGCAACATCCCTGCCCTGTGCCGTGAGCTTAACATATCTGTTTCTGCGTTCTTCTCCGTCAGAGACGAGAAAGCCCAGTGGAATGAGGAGGAACTCCGGCTGGTGCGGTACTACCGCAGTCTGAGCCCTGCTTTTCAGACATTCCTGCTGAATACAGTAAAGGGGCTGGTAAATGCAGAAGCGGCGGCACGGGAGCCAACCTTCAGGGAGCCGATCCGATTGCTGAGAATGCCGCGAGCGATGGAAGCCGCCGCCGCAGGCACCAGCTTCGAGAGCTATGAAGGACTCTGCGAAGAAAAGTATGTCCATGACACGCCCCAGCTGCGGAGTACTGACATTCTTTTCCACATCAACGGTGACAGCATGGAACCGGATTATCCGAATCACTGCACGGTTGCGGTACGCCTGACGCCGGATCTAAGCGAGGGCGACATCGGCATCTTTTCTGTGGAGGGCTCGCTGTATATGAAGGAGCTGGGTGCGGATGGACTGTATTCCCTCAACCCCGCCTATCAGCCGATCCTGGCCAAGGCAACTGGCGAGATCCGCAACATTGGCAAAGTGACTGGCATCGTGGATGAGCAGGATTTTGCAACCAACGAAGAGATCCGTATGTACGAGGCGGAAAACGACGCACGAGACGAGGAATGACCATGAAATACAAGAAGCAGTACATTGATGTGGATGTCGCCATGAACGCGGCAGGACAAATGCAGCCGAAGGTCATTCACTGGCCGGACGGCAGAGCCTATGAGATCTCCAAGGTGAGAGGCGTCACCCCTTCTCCTGCGCTGAAGGCAGGCGGCCAGGGAGACCGTTACACCATCCTGCTGGAAAACCAGGAACGGTATCTGTTCTTCGAGCACCCCACGGATGCCGATGAGGCGGATACCATAGGCCGCTGGTTTGTGGAAGCGCCGGTACCGGCGGCGAGGTAATCGGAAACGGGCCTTATTGAGCAATGGAGACAAAAAAAAGCCGGCATGACGCCGGTGGAGAATCCATGCATATTGAGGAGAGACGGACAGATGGCTGGTGAAAGAGGTCGGAAAAAGGATCGGCTGCTGTTTATTCTGCAGTACCTGATCAGCAACACGGATGACGAGCACAAGGTGTCGCAGCAGGAGCTGGCAGAGCTGTGCGCCGAATCCGAGCATGGAACAGACCGGCACATGATCAGCAACGATATCGACGTGCTGTGTTCCTACGGTTTCGACATCATCCGCAGCAAGGTGGGTATGAAGAATTTCTACAATTACGGCTGCCGGGAGTTCGACACAGCCGAGCTGCGCACGCTTATGGACGCTGTGGAAGCCTCTGCCTTTATCAGCCCCAGGAAGACAGATTGCCTGATTCATAAGATATCCGGCCTGATGAGCCAGCATGATGCGCAGAGGATGCGCGCCTCTGTCTATACCGGCAAGGTGGTCAAAGCAGAGAACAATAACATCTTTCTGATCATCGACGTGATTGACCGGGCAATCAACACCGGGAAGAAGATTGCCTTCCAGCACTTCACCTATGATGGGAACCGGAGACGGGTTATGCGGAACAATGGCGAAGTCTATACCGTATCGCCCTATCTCACCATCTGGAAGAATGACCGGTATTATCTGGTAGGCTGGGCAGATAACCGGTCTGAAATGCGCACCTTCCGAATTGACCGCATGGGCCTGCCAGAGATCCAGAAGGAAGATGTCATACCGAGGCCAGTGGATTTTGACCCGCGCTTTTACTACGACACCCTGACCAAGATGTACGGCAACGGCGAAGAGATGGATATCACCCTGGTCTGTGAGGATGCCCTGATGAGCAATATGGTAGACCGTTTCGGAGAGGATTTTGTGTTCCAACGGTATGACATGGGACATTTCAGTGCTAAAGTCCACGTCAACGTCAGCGACACGTTCTGGGGATGGCTGTTTGAATACGCCGGACGAATGCGAGTGGAAGCCCCCAGGGAAGCCAAACAGATGTACCGCGACCGCCTGAACAGGGCGCTGGCAGATTAAGGAGGCAGGATGAGAATGAGCATGAGAAATAATCGAAAACCCTCTGAAGCAGCAGGATGCCGCAGATAGGAAATTGAGCGGATTCTGCAGGAGGAAGACCAGTATTTTATAAACTGCCATCACCATGCGCCGGTCGGCAGGGAGAGCGAGGATGTAGTCGATAATGCCTATGCGAGAATCCTCCACCTGCACCCTATGCCCTATGTGGCGGTATCCACGATTTACAACGAGATGAGGTGTCAGCATGCCTGATTTGGAGAAGCCGAAGGAAACCTTCCTGGCCCTGTGCCGGGAAAAGATTCACCGGGAAGGACTGGAGGATCTTCTGGCCTGGCTGACAAAGTCGGACTTCTTCACCGCCCCGGCCAGCACCCGCTTTCACGGTGCCTATGACGGCGGCCTGTGCGAGCATTCCCTGGATGTGTACAAGATGGCACTGAAAGGCATTGCGGGCTATGGGCTGGAGCTGTCCGAGGAAAGCGTTGCCGTCTCCACCCTGTTCCACGACCTCTGCAAGGTCAATTTCTACAAAAAGGATGTGTGGAATCAGAAGATCAATGGACAATGGCAGGAAGTGCCCTGCTATACCATCGAGGAAAAATACTGCTTCGGCGGGCATGGCTCCAAGTCCGTCTTCCTGGTGCAGCAGTTTATGAAGCTGAAGACGGATGAAGCTGCCGCCATCAACTGCCACATGGGAGCCACCGCCGGCGGCGATTCCGTCCGTGACACGAGCAATGCCTATCATGCCTTCCCGCTGGCCTGGATCACCCATGTCGCGGATGAAGCAGCCACATATCTCCTGAAACGCTGATCCCGACTGCGTGTGGCGGACTCTGCCGCCTATTGCACAAGGGCCACTGAAGTCCTGTCGCAGATCAACCCTAAACGTCACCTTCGGGTGGCGTTTTTGTATGCCCGGAAGGATGATCCGGAAAGAAAATTTCGGGGAAGGGTTACCAAACGGCCTCGATTTTCACATTGAATAGTGAGAGGACTCTCTCATAGCACGAGTGAAGGAGATCAAGGTAATGACCAATATGAACCAGCTTCAGAACACAGTGAATGCCGAGCGGACTGTTCCCGCGAACAGGAGCTGCTACACCGTGGACGACCTGATGGAAATTCTCGGCGTCGGCAGGAAGGCCATCTATGCCCTGATCCACAAGCGGGCATTCCCTGCGCTGCGGATCGGCAGCATTGGCTACCGCATCCCCAAGGACAGCTTTCTTGCATGGATGTACCAGCAGCAGGTATGACGACAGCCTCTTCTAACGCTGGCGACAGACTAAAATTTTAGCGGAAGGTGTGCTACCTTCTTTGTTAGCAGGCCAGAAGGGAGGCGAAACAATGGCTGCGAATGACGGAACCACCATGACGGTGCAGGCCATGGGCAGGATGCTGGGGCTTAAAAAGACAGAGAGCTATTACCTGCTCCACAAGCATTGCTTTGAAACCGTGACGATTAATCGTCAGCTTCGCGTTGTCAGAAACAGCTTTGAAGAGTGGTATGCCCTGCAGGACAGGTACCGCAAGGTTGACGGGCCGGAGCCCGGAACAGCGCTGCGGGAGCAGTTTTATTCCATCTTCGACATTGCTGACATGCTGGGGATACACGTATCCAGTGCCCGTGAAATGATTCAGCGTCAGGGGCTTCCAACCATGATGGTGGCGCGGAAGCTCCGTGTCCCCAAAGCGGTTTTTGATCACTGGTATGCCGCGCAGAACTGGTACCGGATAACGGAAGACAGAGAGCGGGACAGACCGGCGGAAGAGATTTCCATTACAGTGCCGGAAATGGGACGAATGCTGGGGCTTGACCGCAGACAGGCGTGGCATCTGTACTATCACGAAAAAGAAAAGCTGGTGCTCATCCGGGTTTCCGGGAAGCCGCGCATCACCAGAGAAAGCTTTGATGCCTGGTATGCCGGGCAGGACTGGTTCCAGCTTGTGCCCGTGCAGCCGAAGGAGCCGGGAACGCAGGAATGCTGCGGTAACGAAATCGATGATATCCAGCCGGAAGAAAGAACATTCATCTCCATCCATGAGACCGCTGAATGCCTGGGAATGAGCGAAAAGCGGATTTACCGGCTGATTGAATGTGGAACCCTTGACGGAAAGAAGATCGGAAAGATCTGGATGGTACGCCGGTCGGATGTTGAGAATTACGAGGAGGAAAAAGTCTAATGGCAAGCATTATTACCCGGAAAGACCGCTTCTGCGTGGTGTATTCCTACGTGGATGCACAGGGAAAGAGGCATCAGAAGTGGGAAACCTTTCTGACCATGGCTGACGCGCAGAAGCGCAAGACCGAGATCGAATATAACAAGATGACCGGCAGCTTCACGATCCCCAACTGCAGCACCATGTCGGAGCTGTTGGATGAATACGTGGAGCTGTACGGCAAGACGAAGTGGTCGCTCTCCATGTATACCAATAACACCGGGCTGATCCGGAACTACATCAAGCCGATCATCGGGAAGTCTCGCCTCAACGAACTGACGGCCCGCTCGCTGGAGCAGTATTACAAGGTGCTGTTGAAGACGCCCGCGGTACAGCAGGCCAACAAGAGGAAGAACAGCAAGGACGAATCCTATGTGACCGCAGCGACGGTCCATAAGGTGCACAACCTGCTGCGCAGTGCGCTGACGCAGGCTGTGAAGTGGGATCTGATCGAAAAGAATCCTGCCCAGTATGCCACGGTACCCAAGCACGAGGCAAAGGAACGCGAAATCTGGGATGCGCAGACGCTGTTCCACGCCATTGCGTGCTGTGAGGATCCCCGGCTGAAGCTTGCCCTGAACCGCGCCTTTGCCTGTTCCCTGCGTGTCGGTGAGCTTCTGGCGCTGACCTGGGACTGTGTGGACATCTCTGAGGAGAGCATCCGGGAGGGCAAGGCGTCGATCTTTGTCAACAAGGAGCTCCAGCGGGTCAAGAAGGACACGGTGAATACCCTGAATGGTAAGGATATCATCGTCACCTTCCCGGAGCAGGGGCTTCGGAACACTACGGTGCTGGTGCTGAAGAAGCCGAAGACCCTGACGAGTACCCGCAAGGTTTTCCTCCCCAAGAGCGTGGCGGAAATGCTGGTCGCCTGGAAGATGGAGCAGGATGCTAACATTGCGGCGCTGGGCAGCGACTATACGAACTTCAATCTGGTCGTCGCAACGCCTATGGGCATGCCCACCGAATCATCCATTATCCGCAAGGCCATGAAGAACCTGATCGAGGAATATGATCTCCCGCCCGCCGTCTTCCACAGTGTCCGCCATACCAGCATCACCTACAAGCTGAAGCTGAGCGGCGGTGACATCAAGGCGGTGCAGGGTGACTCCGGTCATGCGCAGGCGCAGATGGTAACGGATCAGTATTCCCATATTCTGGACGAAAACCGGAAGACGAATGCGGAGCTGATCGAGAAGGCCTTCTATGAAGGGCATGGTTCGGAGCCGGAGAACGGGGCCAGCGCAAAGAAGAAGCCCACGATGAAGGTGGTAGAATCTGACGGTTTGGATGCGGACCAGCTTGCCAAACTTCTCGGTGATCCCAATGTGGTGAACATGCTGAAGGTGCTGTCGAAGACGATTGGGGCGTAAAACTAAAAGCAACAGAGTGTGGTTCACGCCGCGCTCTGTTGCTTTTGATATCTGAATCCTGGTGGGTATGTTTCTCGATGGCAAATAGCTGCGATTCGGATTCGGTTACTTGCTTCGGTTTTCCTTAGGTCCTTTTAATGCTTTCTTTCTATGCTTGTTATAATCATCCACTGCTTCCTGGGGACCGGCAAGCGTCATCTTTCCAGCATATTGGAAAAGCCATCCATAGAAGGTCGGGCCAATGGAAGCTCTGACGATAGCCTTAAACTCCTGATCAGACACAGGAATACACTCAAAATCTCTCCCAAAGCGGTCTATCACTTTCCCGATGAGACTGTTATCACAGATAAGCGTGATTTCGTGTTCTGGGCCAGAATACATTTTGTAGGTAAGGCTGTAATAATAACCGATATCAAAATCAACAGGAGCAGGTATAATAGGGGTTTCCAGCACAGTAACCCCCTGAATGTGGTCAACCCGTGGAGTTAGGATGGTATCACATTCTTCTTCATGAGCAACGAGATAATAACGGTCATTGCTCCAAATGAGAGCGTAAGGTGAGACGGTGTAGATATGTCCGTTTCTGTGCAGAACAGGTTCTTTCTCGGGGACGGAATAGTCAATCATCTGGTATTGTATTTTTTGTCTGGCCACGATAGCGCGGTACAGATCATCTGCAACATACATGTTTCTGCCTACTGCTTTTTTGATGGATAAAAGGCTATCCGCATCGTATAACAGACCGTCACGAGAGTATAAGCTTGTCAAAGACGCCAAACGCTCAATGATGTGTTTGCTCCGTTCCAAATTGATAAAACGGGAAGCAGCAACCGCATCAATCAAGATTTTAAGTTCTACCGTATCAAAGTCTCGCTCGATGACCTTGTAGCGAGTCGGTACACCTTGACGGTGAGTTTTTTGAATATCATGTCCAGAAGAAATCAGCGCATCCACATCGCTTTCAATTGTTCGGCGATCTGGAGCCTCGCTGTCTCTGCTTTCCAGCATCTGTATAATGTCTTTTGAAGAGATGTCATGATCTGCATCCGTGTGGTCATACAGATATTCCAAAATCTGCAACAAACGGCTCTGACTATCCAACAATAGCTCCCCTTTCTAACACAAAGGAACACGGGCGTGAACAGTTTACACTATTCTTCATGTATGATTATAACCTTCTTGGAAATTGGCGCAATAAACTTCGGCATTATTTTGCACATGCTTTGGTTTGGCGGTTGCAGTTTCATCGCTTTTGTGGTAGTATTAAAGGTGTACGTGTAATTTGGGTGAAGTGTGCCCATTTGCATCGTAGACGGGTTATTTTGGGGCTATTTGAGGTGATTGATCGTGCCAGCTCGTATTCCATGGAGTCAACACGAAGTCGCCTTGCTGTTTGATGCATACTTAAGGGCTGCGAAAGGCGCTGATTTACAACAGACAGCTGCGCAGCTTTCTGTTACCTTGCGCGAAATGGCGCAGCGAGCGGGGGTAGATATTGACGAAACTTATCGCAATGTCAATGGCATCAAAATGCAGTTGGCCAATGTTCAATACCTTTTTACGGGTGGAGTCAAGGGTCTGTCTGGCGCATCTGGAATGATCCGTCAAATGTATGAGCAATATCAGGCTGATCCGTCCAAATACCAATCGATTTTGAAGGAGGCGATTCTGATGACAGGGACCCCGTCCACGTCTGTTCAGGACGCCTTCTTTGCATATGCGCAAGGGAAAATTGGCCTGCCAACGAGAATGCTGTCGGACTACCTGCAGAAAGCTGCAGACTATTGCCACTTGAAGCAGCCACTCCTGGGTATAACAAATGTCCAGGAAGTCCGCAGAATCCAGCAAAAGGTCGCAGAAGGCAAACTGCTCCGTTTCCGATACGGTAAGGACGCACAGACAATCCGCAACGTGACGCAGCTCTACTATAACTTTGTCAAGAGCTACCGCGAAACGAAAGCGCAGCCTGCCACACAGCTTGGGAGCACACCATCTGTCACCAAGGAAGAGCCCCCACAACTCACTGCTGAGGCCGTTGATGTGCCTCCTGCGCTGGAAGTTGGCGAGGTTATGCAGGATGCAGACGAACCTGCTGATTTGAATGAAGAAATCTCCGAAACTGACCCTGTCGAGGAAGCTGTCTCGGATAATGCAGCGGTTTCTTCCGATGAGCTGTGGGTGGATTTCTCCGTTGACAACTCATACCTATTCACAAAGCCCAACTATTACATCTATAAAGGCAACCGTTATGATGTGAAGTCCTGGAACCGCCTGTATGTGGAAGTTTGCGGTCTTTTGTTCGCTGACTACCACGATGCTTTCATGGGCAGCATGAACGGCGATATTCTAGGATACAATGCTCTGATCTTTGCTGACGAGCAGAACTATCGCCGCATGCGCACGCCGAAGCCCTTTGCACCAGGTTATTATCTGGAGTCCAATCTGGACGCTACCTCTATCGTCCGCAAGCTGTGCGGACTGCACCGGCTTTTCAATGTTGGAGATGCGCTTCAGATATCCTACCGCACAGTGGTAGGATATCAGCCGTCTCAGCCAAAGACTCATAAGGAAATCGGCAACGGCGATCAGCTTTCAGTAGACTCGAATTACAACTGGCACCGTGATGGACTTAGGCTCATGGATTTCTCGCAAGAGATATCCTATGCCTTCACGCAACCCGAAGCTTACCAATATAACGGAGTGACCAAACGCGTTAGTAAGTGGGGAAAGCTGTACGCTGACCTTTGTGGTGCTCTTTTTGAAGATCATCACGACGCCTTTATGGGCATCATGAATGGAGATATTCCCGGTTACAACGCACTGGCATTTGCCGATGAGCAGCACAAGACAGGCATGCGTGTTGCACGTCAATTCGCGCCGGGGTATTATCTGGAATCAAATATCGACGCAACGACTATTGTCCGGAAGATTCGCGGACTGCACAAGCTCTTTGGCATTGGTGACAAGCTGCGAATTTCATATCATGCCACAGGAAATGGCGGAAACGATATTTCCGCTAAAGAAGACCATTCTGATGAATGGATTATCGAGCAGCTGAAGGCCAACGGCATTACTTATCAGGACAAGCGCTCCAGGGACGGCTGCCTGTGGATTGTGGGCGGACATGAACTTGACGCTTTTGCGAGAGACTGCAAGGTGCATGGATATACCCTATCTTTCAAGGCAGACGGTTGCAAGACCTATCCAGACAAAGCTGTTTGGTGGACAAAAGATCAGCCGGAATCGCAGGAGCAGATTGCTATCGATGTTGATGAGGACTCCCTGGATTCCTTTAAGCAGTTCCTGCAGGAAAAGCAGAACCTTGCAGATCGCACCGCTAATGGCTATGCATCTGCCATCCGTTCTGTAGAGAGTTACATTCAGCAGCATAACCTCAATGCTCGTTTGATCGGTAGTAATGCCGATGAAGTACAGGCTGCCATTGTCGTATTGATGTTGCGTCCGGATTTTGTAAAGTTGAATCAGGATCGGCATCACCAGTTCGGCGCGGCCATGGCGCAGTACGTTTCCTATCTCAAGACAGGCATGCCCTCTGCTGGTACAACGGACATACGGAAACCAGCAAAGTCCTCCAACACGATCAAAGATGCTGTTGTGACAGTTCTACAAGGCGCGTCATCTCCAATGAGCGCATCTGAAATTCTGGAGCAAATTCGGCGTTCTGAGCTGTATCAGTTCAATACCGATAATCCCCTGAGTGTCGTAACGTCGACCATTCGTCAACACTGTGTGGGGATTGAACCTCCAGATCGTTCGGGAGAGAAGCCTTTCCGTATGATCAGCGTCGATAATGGAAGGCCCAAGTTCTATTTGAAAGAGGACTGGCCTGAACAGATCGCTATGATACCTTCTCGCATGACGATTAAAGACGCAGTGATCGCCGTGTTGCGCGACGCAACCGAACCCATGAGCACACCTGCTATTCTGGAGCAAATCCAGCGCCGTGGACTATACCAGTTCAACACTGAGAAGCCGTTGCCCATCGTTTTGAACACAATCAAACTGAACTGTGAAGGCGTTTCGGACCTGCGACTTTCATGGGAGAAAACCTTCCGCTTTCTTGTAGGCGAAGATGGGAAGCAACGGTATCTGCTGGCAAATTCGTCTGCACAAGATAGTGGAAGTAAGACAGATACGATCGAAGAAGATGATTCCATGACGGGGCAAGTCCGGGATCATATTCTGTCCTTTGTGTCAGAGTCCTTCCCGCATGGCATTCGTCCCGCCTCCATTATCGATATCAATAAGCTAAAGCGCATCTACCAGTCACAAATCGGCGAAGAAATTCCAGCCGGGGTGGATGTTACTTCGCTGCTGAAAAGCATCGGGTTACAAAACGGCGAGAAGATCTATTTCCTGTCGGAAGACCAGAAGCAGAGCCTTCACGACTTGATTACGGGCATTGTTGAAAACGGGCACCGGGTGATCTACTACAGTGAATTGCTCGCACTTCACGGTGAACTGTTCGAGACCTGCCACATCTATGAAAGCCCACTGATGCGCACAGTTCTCAGTAGTGTCGCACCTGCTTATATCTATAAGGCGGAATGGATGCTTGCAGATCGGGATGCAACTGAAATCGAAGAAATCACACGCGCCTTCGGGGAAGATGTCGTCCTGACCTATCAGCAGCTGAAGAGCCGTTGTCCATATCTCACGCTGGATGTGATCAAATGGGCGCTTTCCCGTTCGGATCGCTTTGTCTGGTCATCTCCGGAAACTTACGCTCAGGTGGACTTGATCGAACTTGATCAGGCAGAGATTTCAGAAATTGTCAATCGAATTCTTCCGCTGATCCGGGAAAAAGGTTACTTCTCCCTGGCACAGCTGTCCATTGAAGATAGCTGTGGGATGAATCCGCAGGTGTCCTCCAGTGCCGTTAGGGACGCGATTTACAACCGGTACATGTCAAATGAGTTCACGCGCAATGGACTAATTGTCAAACTGCCAGGGATTCAGTTAAACACCTATGAATTAATCAAATCCTGGCTTAATGGGCTAGATCAAGTGACACTGGCTGAGGTCGAGGATTATGAGCGCGAGTTGACAGGGCATCATGCGGTTCTGGGAATTGTGGCCGCAAGCAACACTATGGTTCGCATCGATCATGACCATTATGTTAGTGACGCCTCCATCCAGTTTGATGTGGGGGCGGTAGATCGCGCAATCGCTCTCTTTGCAGGGAATCGGGTTATCCCCATCAGTGCCATCACCAGCTTTACCTCATTCCCGGAGGTTCCGGGATACGCTTGGAATCTGTATCTGGTGGAAAGCTTCCTGCGCCGCTTTAGCAAACGCTTCACGATTGATGGCGGCCCCGCGCAAATGAGCTATGTTGGTGGCATCTGCTCCGCAGACATGAGCTTTGAAAACTATGAAGACCGTTTGGCGCACGCCGTTATTCAGGATGGTATTGCGCTGACGGAAGACGCTGTTGGCCGTTATCTGACGGAACGGAAATACATACTACGCCGTAGTGAAACGGTACGCAAGACGCTCGAAAGAGCCAGAATTCTGAATGAACAGCGAGGTGAATCCAGTGTTCGGATATGAATTTGACGCGGAGACTGGCGGCTTGCTGCTCAACGACTCCACGCCAAACTCCTCTAAGGAACCCCGTCCTGTCTACGCCACTGAAATGCGAATGTTGCACATGGACGAGTGGTTCGCCTTTGAGGATCAGAATGACCGTCCTTATCTGTGGGCGGAGGCGGCCAGCTACTATTACCGTGGGGAGCTGATAGCCCGGACAAAGGGCGGTTCCCTCTGCGAAGCGCCGGTGATGGACTACCTGGTTGCCAGCAATGAAAGCGGCGAAAAGGTTCCCGCTGTGCCCCGGGGGTATGAACTGCAACCGGTAGATGTTGACTCCATGGTGGCAAAAAACGCCGATATGATGGCCATCATCGAACAGGTAACGGTCAAAAAGATTTATGACTACTGGAAGCGCTATCAGAAAAGGCTGGATTGCTTTCATGTGGCCTTTTCCGGCGGCAAGGATAGCATGGTGCTGCTGGAACTGGTCAAGAAAGCGCTGCCTCACAACGCATTTATGGTGGTCTTCGGGGATACAAAAATGGAGTTCCCGGATACCTACAAGTTAGTGAATATCGTGGAGCAGCAGTGTAAAGAGGATGGCATAGCGTTTTATCGTGCAGCATCTCATCTTGGAGCAGAAGAGGCTTGGCGACTCTTTGGAGCACCTTCGACAGTTTTAAGATGGTGCTGTTCCGTCATGAAATCCACTCCACAGACATTAAAAATACGAGATATCTTGGGCAAAGACAATTTTGTTGGTGCTGATTTTGTTGGTGTGCGTGCAGAAGAAAGTATTAAGAGATCAGAATACGAATTTGAGAGTTATGGAAAAAAGCAAAAAGGACAGCATTCCCAAAACCCTATACTCGATTGGAACTCGGCAGAAGTGTGGCTTTATATCTATAGCCGAAAACTGCCAATAAATGAAGCCTACAAAAAAGGAAACACACGCGCAGGATGCTTGTTCTGCCCTATGGGGCGTGGAAAAGCGGACAGCTTTCGCCAGATGTCCTATCCCAACGAGATTGAGAAATTCGTTTCTATCATCAGGGATATGACAGATGACCCTAACATTGAAACTTACATAAGTAATGGCGGGTGGGCAAGCAGAAAGAATGGACGCGATATAAAGAATAATCCTGAGAGATATATAGAAACTGAACGTGACGGAAAACTATATATACGAGTAATCAGTCCAAAAACAGATTGGCGTGAATGGATAAAAACGCTTGGAGATTTACCGTTTGACTTCTCTATTGTTGAAACAGCAGATGGCTATGAAGTAGGTTTTCCGATTGAATATAACAAAACAGTCTTGGGGAAACGGTTCAAACAAGTGTTCCGTAAAGCTGCTTATTGTATAGGGTGCAGAGTATGTGAAGTTAATTGTGTGTTCGGATGTATTGATTTCTCAAATGGATTGAAGATCACCAACTGCAGGCATTGTCAACAGTGCCATGAAGTTGATGAGGGTTGCTTAATGTATCATTCCCTGGAACAACCTAAAAATGGAGGACGCGTTATGAAGAATAGCTTGAACTCTTATGCAGACCATGCACCAAAACCGGAGTGGATTGATGATTTCTTTGATAAAGGCAAGGAATTCTTCTCCAATCACAGGCTTGGACCGATGCAAATCAGTATCTTTAAGAAGTTTCTGACTAACGCTGGTCTTATCGTAAAAGAAGAAACGACATCATTGTACGATTTAGTCAAGAGTATCGGTAAGAATACCGATGCGGCTTGGGGATTGATTCTTATCAATCTCGCCTATAACAATGTACAGATCAAGTGGTACATTGATAATATGCAGGTCCAGGAGGCGAATGCACGCAACTCCTTGGAAGATATTCTCAAGGCTGAAGGCGTGAGTGATAAGGATGCAAGGTCAATCATGAAAGCATTCAAGCGTCTTACAGAAACGCCATTGGGAACAGTTCTACATTTTGGCACAACGAGCGGAAAATCCGTTGAAACCCTAACTCGCACCAAATGCACCCTCCAAGATGATCGCGTTCTCCTCTATGCCCTCTATCGCTACGCAGAAGCCTGCCAGGACTATTATGAGTTTAGCCTGTCCCGGCTGATGAATACCAGCATCGACTCCGCTGGGATCAGCCCGGTTAAGCTGTTTGGGTTTGCCGAAGATGAAATGATCACTATGTTGAACGGGCTTTCTGCCAAGTATCCGGCTTTTATCAATGTGACATTTACTCATGGCCTTGACAAGATCAGCCTGCGCGAAGACAAAACATCAGACGATGTGCTGAGATTGTTTTCGTGATACCTTTTCAAATCCAAAATAAGGGAGAGCTGAACCATGCCTGAACTGCAGAGCAATTACAGCGAGTTCTTTACCGTAGATGAAGGTTATTATCCGGAAATCAATCCGGACTCCATCAAGGGAGATATTGACGGCTGGATGAAAACCTGGCCCCACCCAACGTTCATTGAGCTGCTTGAGAAAACGGAGCGTATGCTTGCCCGCGAGGCTCGCGGAAAGAAACACTGCATCTGGGTGCAGGGTGCCTTTGGTACGGGTAAATCTCGTGTCATCTGGACCGTCGAAGAATTGCTGCGCTGTCCGGAAGAGAAGTTCAACGCTTATTTTAATGAATTTCCCGCGCTAAGAGCCAAGCCGGACCTGCGGGAAAAGCTGCTCTCCCACAAGCGGGGTAAGATTGTAACTGCCTTCCGATACAGCTCTGGAGATATCAGCAACACTCGGAAGCTGATCATGGCCATCTATGAAAGCGTGTCCGACGCGCTTAAGAAAGCTGGCTATGACAACCTTGGCACTCGCACCATTCGTGGCAAGATAGCCGAATGGCTGGAGGATGAAGACAAACAGCAGATTTTTCAGATCATGCTGAATAAACCCCAGTACCGCAGCAGGGGCAGTTTTTCCGGTAAGAACCCGGCGGATATCCTGGCTCAACTTCGTTCTTCCGCCAATGTGGATCAACTGATTAACGACATTCTGGATCTGTCAGAGAATGAGCAGATCGGTGTTTATGAGCTTACGATGGCCGACCTGAAGGAATGGCTGACGGACGTTATCGACACCAACGGTCTGACGGCGCTGGTTTTGCTGTGGGACGAATTCTCCAGCTATTTCAAACAGAACCTCAATACTCTTGACCAGCTTCAATCTCTGGTGGAATTGTGCGCCATTAAACCCTTTGAAATGATCATCGTTACTCACGAGATTGGCGCTCTTGACCGAAACGGCGAAAATACCCAGCTGAGCAATATCGTCAAGGACCGTTTTGAGGTCGTATCCATCGAAATGCCAGATAATGTGGCCTTTGATCTGATTGGTCATGCCATGAAGCCCAATGTCGCTGCGCATGACACCTGGGAACTGTATCTTGATGACATCGCAGGACGTTCTTCGGAATCCCGCATGGCCGTCTCCCGCCTGGTGGGCGTTGAAGATGATGTCCTACGCAGGATGACACCCATTCACCCGATGGCAGCTCTGATGCTGAAATATATATCAGAGCGGTTTGCTTCCAACCAGCGAAGCATGTTCAACTTCATCAAGAGTGACGAGACGGAAGACCTCCACGCCTTCCAGTGGTTCATTAATACGCACACGCCAGAGAATCCTGACATCCTGACGATGGATTACCTCTGGGACTTCTTCTATGAGAAGGGCCGTGATGAACATGGTACCGGCGCGGGCAGAAGCAACCTGGATATTTTGATTTCCGGTGTGCTGGATACCTATCCGCAGAATGAAAGTCGACTCAATGTGGAACAACGGCGCGTGCTAAAGGTCGTGTTGATGATGCAAGCCATCAGCCGCCGTATCAATAACGCAATCCCGCTGCTCCGCCCCACAGAGGCGAATGTAAGGCTTGCCTTTGAAGGCGATGACAGTTTTACTACCAGCCCAGTGCTGATCCTGAAAAATCAGTTGGTGACGCAATTAAAGATTCTCTTCGCCTCTGAGGCAGAAAACCATCTGGTGGAATACGCAACAGCAACCGTGCAAGGTGACCAACCCAAAATCGACGAAATCATAGCTCGCATCAAAAATGAAACAAGAACAGGGAAACTGGTGAGCGACGCGAAACTTTCCGACGCGTTGAAACTGAACGATGCTGAAGCCATGCGCTTCCAGTTCACCCCTGTTACCATCGATGATTTTACACGTGTCACGAATCGGCTTGCAGATCAAGTCGCTTCGCCAAACCTTGACTTCCACATTTATGGCGTCGTTTGCTTTGTAAGGGACGAGGCAGAACAGACAAGGATGTTGGCGCTGATTGCCGACGCCAGGTGCGAAGAAAACAAGCGAAGGATAGTGATTATCGATGCCAGCGGTGTCCCCATGGGCGCTGCTCGATTCGCTGAATGGGCTAAATACGCAGGCAACGAAGAGTATTGGCGGCCCAAGGATGAAGAGCTTGCAAACAACTATAAGAGAAACTTGACAGCGGTACTGACTGCTTGGAAGGATGCTGTTGAAACAGAGAACCTTCTTGTCTATTACAGTGAGCATTTTGAGCGTGCTTCCGGTGCGGTTCGGACGATCAGAGATGATATTCTGCCGAGAATTGTGCTCGACCGGTATCCGTTATCCTTCGATAATGCTGCTGTGAGCGGAAATTTCTTTCATGAAGATAGATTCCCAGATGGCGCAAAAAAAGGAATCAAGCGAGAAACAGGTGGCATTTTCCAGCAGCGTGATGTAACTGGTATGCTTCAGCAGGTTTGGACAACACCGGAGTATTGGAAACAACCATCATTGAGAACACTACCCATTTCTGTACTGAAACAGCAGCTGACAGAAATGATCGATGCGCGGTTCACTACCGATGTTCGCATATCCCACAGTGAAATCTACGATTTCCTGGCTGAACGCGGCTTCATGCCCTGCAACCTTTATGCTTTCATAACAGGTTTCCTGCTGAGAGAATATGCGCAGGCTCCATATCGCTATAGTATTGGCGAAAGTGGCGATGACGGTGACACTCAGAATCCCGATAAACTCGGCGAGCATGTCGGTGAGTGTTTTAAATACAAGAATCCCAATCAGGGTATTCGGAACTACAAAGAGAAGTACATTGAAATCATGTCCCGGGAGCAGAAGGCTTTCGTTGATTTTGTTCACGACGCCTTCGATGTGGCAGAGAATTCATCCGTGGAACGTGCGGCCAGTAGAATGCGCACAAAGCTGAAGGAACTTGGCTACCCTGTCTGGTGCTACTCCTATGTAGATCAGCGGAACCTTGGTACTTATCTTGAAAGAATTGCGGAAATCGCCAACGACCGTGGTAGCGGGAATGTACCGTCTCAAGCAAAGCGCTTTGGTAAAATGCTGCTCGATGTTCAGGCGTCATCTGGCCAGCTTATTGAATTACTGACAACGGAGAATGGCGCAGAAGGCCTACACATTTTCTTGGAAGAATTCCAAGGCGGAGAGCTTTTCCATTTAGCGGAGGAAATCGGCACACCCAATGCGCTTGAGGATGTTCGCAGCGCGTTGTCGTCTGGAGAAGCCCTTTGGCTGTGGAACCAGGAAACCGGAGAAGAGGAAATCAGCAAGCTGATCGTCCAGTATCAGATTGTCGCGGCATCCAACAAGTTCGCCGGATATTCGACGTTTGACGCAACACATGATTATTCCTCATGCATCACCAAATGGAAGGAATGCGCCAAATACACCCATATTCCGTCTTTGGTCATTCAAGAAAAAACCCCGGAACTGCGAGCTTGGGTGCAACTTCTGCGTGATATTATCGCAGATGGCGGTTTGGCAACCGCTGAAAAGAAACAGCAATTTCTCACTATCCTGACTGAAAAGCATGCGGAAATTGAGGACTTCCTCAACAATAGGCCGGCGAGATTTACCGAGTATTTTTCTGCCAGCCTTCAGGGCCTTGACGTGGAGACTGGAAAACGGATATACGCTGGCCTTGATCAGACGTCGTTTACCAAATCCAAATCTGATTTTATCCGCGAAGTGAATGAAGCCGCAGACCAGGAACGCGCTTCCCTGCGTGCCACCCAGCTTCGAATCAAGTGGAATGCGCTCTCTGGCTTTGATAATGCACATCAATGGTCGGAACACTACAGCACGCCGATTCTTGCTCTGGTTCCTGCTTCTGAACATCAACAGGCAAAGAGACTATTTGCAACGTTGAAAGCAGTTTCTCCCTCAGATGCGGACATCACTGCGTCATTGGCTTATCTCGATGGGAACCCAACCTTTGTTGAAAAGCTGAAAGATCAGTCCGCGATTGATACAGCCTTTGTCCGTGAGATGATCGGCCAGTATCATACGCTAGTAACGGTAGACGAGGCCCGGCAGGCGATCCGCAGCAGCGTTCCTTCAGACCCTTATGAGTGGGTGACAGGAAGCGCTGCCAAGTCTGCGATCAAAGAGAAGGCAGACCACAATTACTTGTCCGGAGCTAACCAACAGCTGCTTGATCGCATCGATGATATGCAACCTCAGCAGGCCAAGGATTATTTAAAACGTCTTGTTCAAGATAAGCCTGATGTAGGCGTACAGATGATGGATAGCGAGGGAATGCTGTAATGAGAGTTGAACGGCCTGAAGCAATAGAAGCCTTAAAGCAGTATCTATTAAGTAACACTGCTTATCCATTTCTAGTTGCTGCGAACTCCTCTGCAGACTTGAAAGCGCTGACACGTTCTCTTCCAACGCGAGTGCATACTATCAGTATGAGCGATTACTGCACCGATGATGGCTTGCCGGATGAAGACGCCGTTTTCAACGTTTTACTGAATGCAAATAACCCCATTCTGCTTAAGGGTGCGGGTGAGCTTGTCATGCTCTCAGGAAACGCCACATTTTTGCGGAGAATAGCAGGCCAAACATTCTCTCAGAAGATCATTGTTTTTTGCCGGAATCAGGGGACGGAGCTAGAACGTCTGCAGCAGCAAAACACCAAGTTTGGAAGCAACCGTTGGTGCGAATTGTCTTCCAGTTCTGATGTTTCTATCATAAAAGTTAATGCGAGTGTTCCAGTCGATTCCGTCTCCGGTTTCAAGGCTTTACTGAAGGCGCTTGAAGATTTTCCTGCCGGAAAAGTTTACGTTACCACCGAAGTGCCGATTATCTGCTCCGGAGTCATATCAAATGCATATGCAGCGCTACGTGATGAGGATACTTCTTTTGTCATTCCAGAGGGAGTTCTTGGGGAACAGGAATGGACTGAATACCTTGCAAACCGATCCCTCGAAGCAAATGATATTTATCATTGGCGGAACTATCTCAAACTCCTGCTTTTTGGCACGGTATCACCATATTTCCATCTTGTCGCACAGCATTCTCCGAATTACGCCGCATACCGCAAGGAACTGACACACGCAATACTGCACGTGTCGCATGAAAGCGATGCGTATCAGGCCTTATATCAGGAGCGGAAGGCGTTCCTGAAAGCGCACCAAGAAGTGGATATCAGTGAATTTGTACGGGATTCTCATGAGAAAGGTGCAAATCGGATTCACTATCTGACGGATAACACGATTCTTGAAAGGCGCGCGATTCTTGAGGAGACTGCCCGATATGGCCTGAACCTGCCAACGCTGGAGGAAGTATATCCTGATCTTGCGGCATATTTCAATGAATATCAATTCTCCTGTTCAGATGGGGAGCTACTGACGCAATATTTCAAGGATTACAAGAAGCAAAAGGCAAGTAATAAACTTGATCCTGAGTTTTTGCAACAAGTGAATGTTCTCTCTCAGCCAGGAAATAGACGATATAATCTTTTGCCAACAAGAAATCTGCTTGTCGATCAAGCGAATGGGCAGGGAGCTGGTCTCTACTGGATTGACGCGCTTGGTGTCGAATACCTTGGTTTCATCAAGAGGCTCGCTAAGGAGTTAGGACTCTGGATTGAAATTAATGTCGGAAGAGCCACACTGCCAACTCTTACGGAATTCAATCGCGCTTTCTATGAGAATTGGACGGGATTTAAGTGCCCCAAGGAGCCGAATCTTGACAAGATAAAGCATGAAGGAGTTCCAGCCCAACAAAGCACAGGGCCTGCTATTCATCTTGCCGATGAGTTGACTATAATTCGGGATTCTCTCATCACAATTAAAAGCTGTCTCGTCAACCATCAAGCGGAATACTTCTTGCTGGTTTCAGATCATGGAGCCAGCAGATTGTGCGTGCTGAACCAGCATGAAAATAGGTGGGAAATTACGAATTGGCAAATGGAAGAAAATGGCAAACGCTCCGGACGATGCTGTCCAAAGAGTGATGCCGATGAATGCCCTGAGTCCGCGACTGAAAACAACGACCATTGGGTGCTTGCCAACTATGATCGCTTTAAGGGCAGTAGACGTGCTATTATTGAAGTACATGGTGGAGCATCTTTGGAAGAGGTTGTCGTGCCTGTTATCAGAATTACTCTTGCAAATGAAGCGATTGAATGTCATGTGCTTGGTACCGCAGTTGACGAAGTTGCAACTATTATAAAGCCTTTGGACGGACCCACTGTCATGCCGGTTTATTGTTCAAAGCCATCGGCAAGCCTTTTCATCAAGATAAAGGGCAAAACATATCCAGCAATCAGGAGCGAGATAAACCCGTTGGAGTTTTCAGTCGATCTTTCCATGTATCATGAAGTTTGGTCATCATCGTTTACGTTTGAGGCTGTTGCTTTTGATGGCGATAACGAACTTTCAACATTCCAGTTCAAAGTTCAACGGACAAAACGCATGACCCGAAATGATCGCGATGGGACTGATTTCTTTAGCAATTAAGGAGGAATCGTTATGACAGAGAAGCTTCGGGAATATTTTGATGACATGGTTGTTTTTAAGGATTTGAAAAACAACAGTGTATTTTCCTCGCTTGGCTTACCATCATTTACTCGCGATTGGCTTCTGAGAAAGTTTGAGGATGACGAGGGAAACTTCGATATAGAGGAACTCTCTGCGTTCGTGCGACGCTATATTCCGCAGAGAAGTAATTGGAATGCTATCAAAAGCCGCATCGTCAAAGATCATGAGCGTGTCAAGATGCTTACCAAGATTTCTATTGATGTCAATATCCGCACAGGGGAAATTTCTTTCTCCCTGCCTGATCTTGGGTTATCATCGAAAGAAACAATTATTGAAGATTACATCTGGCAGGAAGTGAAAGAAGAACTTGTTTCAGGCCAGGAGGTTTGGGGCATGCTTGAATTGGGGTACAGAGATCCCGATGATTCAGCAAGACCTCGCATCCCTGGAAAAATCCGCCTTATGGCTTTCCAAAACTTCTGTCCGTACACGATTGATCTGGAATACTATAAGGATATCGCCAGCCATTTTGAGGTCTCAGAATGGATTGATGTCCTTCTTGGTGCAATTGACTATAATGCGAGCGGCTATCAATCCGAAGAGGAAAAGCTCACCATGCTGACTCGGCTGCTTCCATTTGTGGAAAAGCGTTTGAACCTGATTGAGCTTGCTCCAAAAGGGACAGGGAAATCCTATCTGTATGGACGCGTGAGCAGATTTGGCTGGCTTTCTTCCGGTGGAGCCATGAGCGTACCGAAATTGTTTTATGACCAGTCTAGAAGAACAGAAGGTCTGATAGCCGGATACGACTTTGTGACACTTGATGAAATACAAACAATTTCCTTCACTGATGTCGATAAAGTGCGTTCAGCATTGAAAGGCTATCTTGAAAGTGGGGAATACACAGTAGGCAACCATAAGGGAATCGCATGGGCTGGCATGATCCTTTGTGGTAATATTCCTAAAGAAATCATGGACAATGACGCCACTACCGATATGTTTACTGAGTTGCCCTCTGAGTTTCATGAGTCTGCGCTTCTTGAGCGCTTTCACGGATTCATCAAAGGTTGGAATATCCCCCGCATGAATGATGATCTGAAGGTGAACGGTTGGGCGCTGAACTCTGAATACTTCTGCTCAATCATGCATGAATTGAGGAATGATTCTAGTTATCGCGCCATCGTTGATCGCTTGATTGAAGTCCCCGACGGAGCAGACACACGTGATACAGAAGCAGTAAAGCGTATTGCGACAGCGTATCTTAAACTTCTATTCCCTTATGTTAGGCAGCCTGAAGATATACGCACAGCTGATTTTAATCGATATTGTCTCCGTCGAGCGTGCAAAATGCGTTCGATAATCTTGACGCAGATGGGCATCATGGATATTGAATATGCAGGAAGAGATATTCCTCAATTCAAGGTAAGGACGATACAATGACTACGATCGAATGTTCCTCTTGCAGGAAGAAGCCTCTTTCTAAGGATGAAGTTGGTGTTTGTAAGAAGATGTTGGGAAAAGGCACAAAAAAGTTCTTCTGTTTGGATTGCTTTGCATCCTATCTGGATACCACCGTTGAAGAACTGAATGAGAAGATCGAGGAATTCAAGGAGGAAGGCTGCAAGCTGTTCTCCTGATTTAAGCGATAGGTGATAAAGAATGATCTACGTCGACCACGCTGCCACGACACGGCTATCCGACAGAGCATTTGAGGCAATGTTGCCCTGGTTAAAGGAAGAGTATGGCAATCCGTCTCAGCCATACTCTTTTTCCCGTAAGCCCCGAAAGGCCATAGCAGAGGCACGCGAGTCCATTGCTGCATGCATTGGCGCGCAGCCTGAGGAAATTTTCTTCACGTCCGGCGGCACGGAAAGCGATAACTGGGCCATCAAGGGCACCGCTCTGTCTATCTGCAGAGAAGGTGCTCTTCTCGTTTCAGCCTTCGAACACCATGCGATTCTACGGGCGTGCGAAGCCATAGAGGCAGATGGGTGGCCTGTGTCTTATGTTTCCCCGTCCAAAGAAGGTGTCATTGAGCCGGAATCCTTACGGAAACAGCTGACGGAAAACGTAAAGATGGTTTCCGTTATGATGGCAAACAATGAGGTAGGGTCAATCCAGCCTATTCAGCAACTCGCTGCATTAGCTCATGCTCATCATGCGTTTTTTCACACGGATGCCGTCCAGGCTGTGGGTCACATTCCGGTGAATGTGAATGAATTGGGCGTTGACTTGCTCTCCGCTTCGGCCCACAAATTCAATGGGCCAAAGGGCGTAGGATTCCTCTATATCCGCAAAGGGACGCAGATTTTCCCACACGAAAACGGCGGCGCGCAGGAAAACAGTATGCGCGCCGGAACAGAGAACGTTGCCGGTATTGTAGGTATGGCTGCTGCGCTACAGGAACATTTTGAAGCGATGGAGACAGAAGCCTTTCACCTTTATTCGTTGACCGATGCTCTTATCCAAGGAATACAGGATATTCCTCACGTTCTTCATGGAGAGAATCAGGAACGGCTGCCAGGTTTGTTAAGTCTCGCTTTTCCCGGATATGAAGGAGAGGCTCTACTGCATCGCCTAGATCTGATGGGGATCGCCGTTTCGACCGGCTCTGCCTGTGACAGCAAGAGGACAGTCATCTCTCATGTCCTCAAGAGCATGAGTGTACCTGAAGAGATAGCACAGTCAACCATCCGAATATCGCTGGGCGTAGAGAACACGATAGTTGATGTAGAGGCTATCGTAAACGCCTTGCATCGCATACTAAAGAAGGACTAAACGATAATTATTATTAAGAGGCGTATTTCATCCTTTATGATTAAGATGAATGCGAAGAAATCTAGATACTATTAGGGCAATTAGTACTCGGATTCATGCAATACACGGAGAATTACAGCGTATTAGATGCTATACAGACTTTGAGGGGTTGGGAACATGAAACAATTTGCCACCTTTCTCCTATTGTTGGTAATAATGATACCATTAGCGGAAACTGCCCATGCAAAGGATGAAATCATCACCTATGAGCAGCTACTGGCCATAGACGAACCATGCACAGTATATGTAGAGGGCAAGACTGGCGATCCCTATCCGATGCATATGAAAGAAACCTTGATGTCAAGTACACAATGGCAATGGCTTATAAAAGATAGCAGCGGAAAATATCGCCCCTCTGGGAAATACGTAAACATGACCGCATACCAAGCTATGGGGATCAGCAAAAGGGGCTTGATTCTCAATCATAAGGATTGTCGTCTGGAAGTCCATGTCTCTGGAAAAGGCCAATGGTCTGTGGCGAGTTTCAGAGTCGTGGATACGCCGATTACATTCAGTGGTATTTTCTGGCCGATATTCTTCATGGTAGCCATATTTGCCGTAACGGTGCCTCTTATCATTCGAGGAATTAATGCACCGCCTGCAAGAAACCAGCCCCGTCAGTGGCAACCTAGCAAGACGTTGTTAGCTGCTTACTTCTTGAGCGAATTGTTCAAGGATAATGGGAAAAAGAAATGACGAAATGATTGGAGGAACGCATGGATTCTGAAGTGAGTGCGATGAGCAGGGCAATTGACCTGGGAAACCTTAGTACCCACGGCCCGGACGAGGAGAATCTTTTCGTACCTGTGGACGTAACCCGCGAGGCCAAGGGCTATGAGAAATGGATCAACGATCACATCTGGCATCTGAACCGGATGCAGAAGCAGCCGGATGAAGTGGTGATTGCGCCTAGTGATCAATGTTGTGATCCATATGAATGCTGGTATTATGGCTACTGCCACAATGATGAATGAGGATGCTATCCGCATAAAGACTGGTAAAAGCACGCCGTACCAATGGATTCGCATAAGCTTTCTACCAATATGGTAAAGCAGCTAACGCCAGGCGGACAGTGTTTGCAAATCCAACATTTCCGGGAAAACCAGCTAACACCCCTACCCAGAATGTTGGCAGAAACAGCGGGAAATGCTCTCTTTCATCCTTCTCCCGTCCACAGCAATCTGGCCAAACACGGTTCTGAAAATCAAGGTGGCGCCTTGATTTTTTCAAAATCCGACCCCGACCATCCGCGAAAATTAGCAAGACCGTCCGCCTGCGCTTGCAGAAAAAACCGACCCGCTGAAGAGGCCACGTTAGAAATCGGCCATAAATGTTTGCAATTTGCAAACACCGGGTGCTGTGTGTTAGCATGAACTGGCCCGTTTCGGGATACGAAAATACCAGACCCGGAAACTTGCCGATTTAGGGCAAATTTGTCGAATCTGGTATCTTCAAAATGGTGATCCCGGCGGGATTCGAACCCACGGCCTGTCGCTTAGGAGGCGACCGCTCTATCCTGCTGAGCTACGGGACCATATGGCTGAAGCCCTTTATTTTCAAGGCTGTCAGCGTTTCGGATGATGATATATTCATCACGATTTCTGCTAACATCGGGGTCATTTTCGTGTTAGCAAGCTGCTAATTTTGGCGGTAGGCCATTTTCCCACCCGGCAAATTTAACTCGCCAGTCAGGTGGGAGCACGGAGCAGCTTCCGTGCCGACCTCGAACTCTGCGCCCGTTTTCAGCTTTTGGAAAAGCGGACGTCGACCGTCTTATTAGGAGGCAGTTACTCTATCCAACTGAGCTATGGGCTCATGTGCCTGAAACCCGGTGATTTCAAGGCTTTCGCAAGTTGCCGCCGAAGCACGCAATTTTCAGCAGCAAACCTATTATAGCATAATCGGCGGATTCGCGCAAGGGAAAAGCAACTTGCGCGCGAAAAATCGGGGAACTTTTTCCTGCCGGATGCGCGATGAGGACATAATCCCCCTTTGATAATACCAAGGCTCTTCGACTTTCACGTCCAAGACTCCGCCGTCAGGACTCATCCGCACGCTCCTCCGCCCACTCGTCCATCTCGTCCCACTCCGCGTCATAATACGCTTCCTGCACCCGGTGCGCGTAGTACGTCGCCTGCCACTCAATCCCGCGCGGAGTCAGCGAAACGCGGTTCAGGTACTGGTAGTAGTGCCCCAGCTCGTGCGCCAGCATGAAGATGGTTCCCCATGTGTAATTTTGCAGCGCCCGAAAGTCGCCGTCGTAGTCGTAGCCCCCGGCGACGTCGATGGTGATGCTGTCGTCCGGGTCATCCGGCACAAAGCAGCGCCCGTAGCACAAATCGCCGTCGTTCGCGCGGATTTTCTTCGTGTTCGGGATGTAAACGTTCACCCGAATCGGAAACGGGTAATTTGCCCGCAGCCAGCGGACAAACGTATGCACTTCGCGGCGCAGGAACGGATGCACCTGCGGATGAATCCGGATGCGCAGCCCGTCGCGCGCCGCGGTTCGGTACAGCGCCTCCGCCGAGAAGTTTTGCAGATTCCAGAGCTTGTTCATTTTACTTCATCCACCCGATTTCCGCCGCAAACGGATTCACAAAGTCGAATGTGTCAAGTGTTGCATCCCGCGAAATCGTTTGCAGCACGTCCTCGTCCCAATAGTCCCGGATGACGTACTGCCCGTCGTCGTAATCCACGAAGAACGAGAACCCGTCCGTCACATCGGTCACGACCCACGCGTCCGTGTCCGTCCATTCCGCCGTGATGTACAGCCACGCAAGGTCGTCCAAATCACCCGATTCGGCAAATCCCGGCGTGTCGTATCCAACTGACAGAAAGATAGCATCCCCCTCGTGATAGGTGTCCAGATACGCATTTTCCGGCAGGTTTGAACTGCGCGTGATGGCATACGTCGCGCTGTCCGCGTCCCACACGGCGGCTTGCAGGTACTTGTTCCCGTCCGCGTCCGCCAGCAGGAGCAGCACGCGCAGGCTGCTGATGTCGCCCTCCACCACCGTGTCGCCATTGGTGAGCGACGGGGAAATCTGGTCGCCAAACTGCGGATTGATGACGTTCCCCCACTTCGGGACGATGAGTTCCTCCGCCGTGACCGCGCTGCCCGCCCGGATTTCGAGGGGCACACAGTCATCCACCGTGATAAACGTGCGCCCCTCCGCCGATGCCAGCGGCAAGAGCAGGACGAGCATCAGTAGAATCAGAAAAACCGTTTGCTTGCAGTGATTCATATGCTGCCTCCTTCATGGCACGTCAGATTCCGCCGTGCATCAGCCCGGAATCCAGTAATAATACCAGTCGTTATCCAGCTGCACCCGGTGATACCACGAGGGCACCTCCTCCGTGTCCGGTGCGTAGAGTATCCCCTGCGGAATGCCTCCCAGTGCCCGCCATGCCTGCTCAAAGCAAATGCAGCTGCCCACCTCTTCATAGATTTTCTCAACGCCCATCTCCGTCAGTGCGTCCGACGGCGTGTAAAAGGTCGTATAGCGCACCCGATAGGCATAATCGTCCCTGTCCGCCACGAAGGACTGGTAAGCGGGCTGATTTTGCAGATAGGTGTCCGACACCTTGTTCCGCGCATACGCCATCCCGATTCGTGACCAGAGCAGCCACCCGGCGACGGTAACAATCACGATGCCCAGAATGATTGTGAGCGCAATCATCAGCCTTTTCATGCCGATACCAAGCGGTTCGCGCAGGTCATTCAAAAACTTCCGAAAGCGTTTCATGCGTTTTCCTTCTTTCTTCGCGTTCGCGTCGCTTGGGTTGTGAGGAATTTTGTTCGCCTTTGATATATTCGCCGTGGGCGTAGGGAGTTCCTGCACTTGGCAATACTGGGCGGCAGAATTTACAATTGCACCAAAAAGCAGCCGCAGTCCTCCACACAGGAGCCGCGGCTGTTTGCATTATAAATAATAGGGAATTTCTCTTACGCAATCGGGATTTTCACCGTGTCGCTGCGCTCGCCGTCGCTGATGGAAACCTCCACCGCGCCGCTTTCGCCTGCTTCCACCACCGCCAGCGCTTCGCCGTAGTAGGTGTCGGTTTCCGGCGTCAGGTAGCTGCCCGGATGGAAGGGGCACGCGCTGCCCGCCGCCAGCAGCTTGCCGCCGCTGACCGTGATGTTCACCATGCCGCGTTCCATCGGCTTCAATTCGCCCGCACGGTCGGTGTAGCGGATGCGGATGTAGCACAGGCGGCCGGGTTTCGTTTTCTTTTCCTCCGGCACGGCGCGCAGAACCGTGTCCGCCCCGGCCGTTTGCAGCTTGCAGCGCCCCAGTACGCGGTCAATCGCGTCATAGGACACGGCTTCAAGCGTACCGGATTGGTACGGAATGGTGAATTTTGCCAAGCAGTCGTTCTTCAGCTGCTTTTCCGCCACCTTCTTGCCATTCAGCAGCAGCGCAACCTTCGCCGCGCGCGCGTAGACCTCAATGTGCGCCTTCTTGCCCTCGCAGCCAGCCCAGCTCCACGACGGCATGGCGTCCGTCATCTTCCATGCCGACGGCGAATGCTTCTCGCCGGAGAACATGACCGGGCGAACCGCGATGTACGGCCCGATTTCCTGCTCCAGCGCGACGCGGGTGTACAGCGCTTCGCCCAGCGGACGGCCGTTCAGGTCGATTCGCCCCGACCCCGCCGTCGTCCAGCCCAGCCCGCTGAACTGCGTCGCGTACGCCTTGTATTCCCACGACCCAACGCCGACTTCACCCAGATAGTCCATCCCTGCCCAGACGAAATCGCCCACCAGACGCGGGTTCTTCTTCGCCTGCTCGCGGAAGCGGTACGCATCGTTGCAGAACGTCTCGCTGCCCAGAATCAGCCGGTTCGGGTACTTCTTCAGGTCGTGCTTGTAGCGGTAGATGCCGTAGTTGTAGCCCGCAATGTCCATGTTGGCAAACGCGTCGCGCGTGCGCACGTCACAGCCGTGCAATGTCGCGCCGCGCTTCATGAATTCGTCGCCCAGCAGACCCGCGAGGTCGTTGAAGAACTTGCTGCCGACGGCCTTCTTCTTCTGCGGCTGCACCCCGGCGGCACGCAGCTTCTCCGCCTTTTCGGCTTCCTTCTTCGCCTTCTCGTCGCTGTACACGCCGAAGCCGATGGAGGACAGGAAGTTGAAGAAGATGTTGATGCCGCAGGTGACGGGGCGGGTATTATCCAGCGAATGCAGGTAGTCCGTCAGCTCGCGGGTGAGCTGGATGCCCTTCTTCTGCGCCGTTTCGCTGACCTCGTTGCCCGTGGAGTACAGGATGACGCACGGGTGGTTGTAGTCCTTGTCCACCATGTCGGCGATGTCCTGCTTCCACCACTTGTCAAAGTACGGCACATAGTCGTATTCCGTTTTGTGGATGTACCAGTGGTCGATGTACTCGTCCATCATCAGCATACCGAGGCGGTCGCACGCGTCCAGCAGCGCCTTCGAGCACGGATTGTGCGCGCTGCGGACGGCATTGTAGCCGTTTTCCTTCAGCAGGCGGACGCGGCGCTCCTCGCCCTGCGCATAGCACCGCGCGCCGAGGATGCCCTGGTCGTGGTGGATGCACGCGCCCTGCACAATGACGCGCTCGCCGTTGAGCAGGATGCCCTTTTTGCCCCACGAAAGCGTGCGGATACCGAAGGTCTGCAAGTCCTCGTCGCTGCCGAAGCGGACGCGGCAGGTGTAGAGGTTCGGGTGCTCCACGTCCCATAGCTTTGCGTTAGGGACGGTCAGCGTCAGGGTGACTTCGCCCGTCGTGTCCGCGGCGGCGGATGCAGCCTGCTTTTCGCCCGCAAGCACATCCACCGACACGCGCCCCGCGCCGACGGTGCGCACGGTAACCTCCACCGTCGCGGGGTTGATGGACACCGTGCGGATGCGAACGCCGTTCAGGGCGATATGCTGCTGCTTGTCCGCCGTCCACAGCACCACCGGGCGATAGATGCCCGCGCCGGAATACCAGCGGCTGTTGGGCTGATCGCTGTTGCGGGCAATCACACGCAGCTCGTTTTCCTCGTCAAAGCGGACGCGGTCGGTCAAGTCCGCATAAAAATTCGTGTAGCCGTACGGGCGCTCGGCAATCTTCTCGCCGTTCAGGTACACCTCCGCCAGATGGTACACACCCTCAAATTCCAGCATCAGCGTCTTGTTGCGCAGGGACTTATCCGGCGTAAAGCGGCGGATGTACTCGTAGTCGCGCCCCTCGTACCAGCCGCCGTTGATGCCGTTTGCGGACAGCTCCGTGCGGGGTTCCGCCTGCATGGCGTCGTGCGGGAGGGTGACGGGGACGAAGTTTTCCTGGCTGTCCAAATGGCGGAAGAGCCAGCCGGTGTTCCAAGCGGTTGCTTTCATCGGGGAAGTCATCCTTTCCAGTGTATTGTTTTTTATACTATTTCCAGATGAAAATGCGCCAAGATGCGCCGCGAATTTTTCATTCTGGCTAACGTGAATGAAACGCAGCGTAGCAGCGCTACGCTAAGTGGAATGAACGGACGCCAGAATGGAAAAGGCGCAAGCAGATGGCGCAGGTGAATCTGGAAATAGTATTATACTATTTCCAAATGAAAATACGGTGTCGTGTTCTCATTTGGAAATAGTATTTTCTGCGCGAAAACCCCACCCGAAGCAGGGCGCTCCGGGTGGGGCGGAATACAGGCCTATCCCGCATTCCGAAACGATGGGATTATTCCTTGCACGAGAACGCCTTGACCGTCACGGTCACGAAGGAAATCAGGTACAGCGCCACGCCAGCCAGCGAGCAGTACAGCGCCACATCCTCCGTTGCGGGGCGGTTGACGGGGATGAACCACACGTCCGCCGCCAGCTTCACGCGGTCCATCGCGAAGAAGGAGATGCAGCCGATCAGCGCAAAGCCAGTCAGCACAATCACGATGTCCTTCAAAGCGGAGGGCTTCTTCATCTTGTCTGCCGCGAAGAGCAGCACAATGGCGGCGACCGTCAGCACGACGGGCCAGATGTTCATCGCCTTGCCAGCCATAAAGCCGGTCAGCGACGTTAGTAGATAAATCACCAGGGCGGCAAGCGCCGTCACCGTGGCGAAAATGCTCGTCTTTTTCATGCCTTTTTGCCTCCCTTGGAAGTTGCCTTGCTCACGACCCAGAACACGAGGCTCAGCGCCGCCAGCGCACCAAAGGCGTATTCGCAGACGGTGTACGCCATGCGCCACGGGGTCATGACTTCAACCGTGCTGACAACGGTGGTGGACTTCACGCCGTTGAGCATCGCGGAGTTCGCCAGTGCGTACAGGGCATTGTGGATGTCGTTCTTAATCGCCAGCAGCATCGCACGGTCGCCGGAGAGCGCTTCCGCGTTCCAGTAATCGACGCTCGCGCCGAAGCCGCAGAAGTTGGTCGTGCCCGCCAGCAGGGATTCCTTCGGCGCAGCCTTGAGCGAAACGCCGGTGAAGTCCGTCACGTTGTAGCCGTGGAAGCCCCATTCACCCTGCAGGATGTTGACCATCGTCGCCACGTTTGCGCTCGCTGCCACCGCGCCGTGGCGGTTGTAGGAGGTCATCACGCCGCGCGCGCCGGAGGTGTAGGTGTTGTCCTTCGTCGCGTCGCCCTCAAAGGAAGCGGGCTTGCCACTGCCTTCAAACGCCTGCTGCAGGTTGCGCAGCTCCAGCTCACGCGCCTTCTGTTCGTTCATGAACACGGCAACGCCGGAACGGTTGATTTCCTGATCGTTGAAGCCCATGTGCTTGATGTTGACGAGCGTGCCCTTGCTCTGCGCGCCCTGCACCACCGCGCTGCCGACATAGCCGGACAGAATCGGGTCTTCGGAGTAGTATTCCACGCCGCGGGCGTTGTACGCGTGACGGTGGATGTTCATGCCCGGGCCAATCATAATCGGCAGATCCAGCACGAGGGTAGATTCGCCGAGGATGATTTCGCCGTTTTCAAACGCCAGTTCCTTGTTCCAAGCGTAGGCGAGGTTCACAGGAGAGGGCGCAACGCGCGTGCCGGAGGTGTAATCTGCCGCATCCGCGTAGGGCACGCCCTGATAGCCGCCTTCGTTCAGGTAGTGGGAGTCAGAGCCACCGGGGCCATCGTCCGCAGCCTTCTGCGGCATGTTGACGGAAGCGATGCCCTGAATGTTATGGAACGCATTGGCGGAGAAATCAAGGAATTCCGCGACCGTAACCTTGTTGACCAGCTCTTCCCAGCGCGGGTCATCGTAAGGCGCGTTCTTCATGTCGTTGATGGTGAGCGTAGACGTGGTGTCGCCAAAGACAAGGTCGGACACATCGTCATCGGTCTTGAGGGTATACAGGTCGTTGTTCAGCAGGCGGGAAACCGTCGCGTTCGCGGTCAGACCGGCATAGGTCTTGGGGAACGTGCCGTTCCAGTCAGCGCGGCTCAGGTAGGTCACCGTGCCGGGCTCAAAGGCGTTGTAATCCATGGCGTAGTCGCCTTCGGTCAGCTGGTTGGTGATGGCCGTGCCGTTCTTGCTCACGGCGAAGGTGGTCTTGTCCACATCGCCCGTCCACGTCCACTTGTAGGTCTTTGCCGCGTTGCCGTCAGCGGTCATGCCGTCCGCGACAGTCTTGCCCTGCGCCGCAAGCACGTTGTTCAGCGCGTCATGCGCGTCCGTGCCGATGGCGAAGTAGTAGTCGCCGGGGTCAACGATGTAGGTCTTGGCGCCATTGGCGTCGTAGGAGGCGAGGTTCGCCAGATCAACCTTCATGGTGATGGTCTGGGATGCGCCGGGCTGCAGCGTGGAAGTCTTTTCAAAGTCCATCAGCTGCACGGCGGCCTTTTCCACGCCGTTCTGGCGGTCATAGTCGGTGTAAGGCACGCTTGCGTACACTTCCACAACGCTCTTGCCCGCCACGTCGCCGGTGTTCTTCACAGTCACGGTGACGGTCGCGGTCTTCTTGTCATCCGCAATGGTCACGCTGTCCAGCGTCTGCTCGAAGGTGGTGTAGGACAGACCGTAGCCGAAGGGATAAACGACTTCGTTGGTGTAATCCCATGTGCCGTCCTCGGTGGCGACGGTGCCGTCGGCGTTGGCGTAGGTGCCAGCCTTGGCTTCCGCGCCGCCGTTGCCCAGCACAATATCAGCATAGCGGGTTTCGTAGTAGCGGTAGCCGGCATAGATGCCTTCCGCCTCAATCAGGTAGGAGTTGACATTCGCGTCCGCCGCGAAGTCCGCCGCGTTCGTCCACGGGATGTTGCCGTAGTTCGCCATAGCGGGCGCGAGGGCGCTGTTCTTCGCCATCACATCGCCAAGGTGCGCGGAGGGAGAGACGGTGCCGTTAAGCACGTCCGCCACGCCATAGAAGCCGTACGCGCCGGGGAAGCCGATCCAGACGATGGCGTCGATGTCCGGGTCGTCCTTCAGGTTGGCGATTTCCATCGGGTTCGTGGCGTTGACCAGCACGATGACCTTGTCGAAGTTCGCCTTCGCCTCGTTAATCATCGCCATTTCCTCGTCCGACAGGGAGAGGATGTTGCCGGTGACGGTGCTGACGCCTTCCGCCAGACCGTCCTTGCCGGGATAGTAGCCATTGCCGGCTTCGCTGCCGGGGCGGCCGACGACGACGATTGCCGCGTCGCTGTATTCCGCGTAATCCTTGCGGAAATCAGCGTTCAGGGCGGTCAGCTCGTCCAGCGTCAGTTCGCGCGGGTCATTGTACGCGGTAATCTCGGCATATTCCGGGATGATGCCGCCGCCGAAACGGGGCTTCGTCCACGTCTTATCCGCGAAATACTTCGCATACGCCGCCTGCACGGACGGGTTCAGCTGGAAGCCGCGCTCGGTGAAGCAGTCGAAAATCTGCACGGTCGCGTTGCCGTCGGTAATCGAGCCGCCGGAGGAGCCGTACACGGGCGCGTAGCTGCGCACGCCCAGCATGGTGATTTTCGCATCCTTGCTCAGCGGAAGCGCGTTGCCATCATTCTTGAGCAGCGCAACCGTTTCCTGCGATTCGCGGATGGCAAACTCCTTCAAGCCCTCGAAGGCTTCCTTGGCCGTCTTAAACTTGGAGACGTACGACCACGCCTCGCCGGTTTCGTCAACTTCGGTCACCGTCAGCTGACTGCGCGTGTTGAAAAACGCATCAACGGATGTACGATACGTCTCCAGAATGGAACCAGCCATCAGCGAGATGGCCAGCAGCAGGGAAAACACAAGCGTCAATCCCCGCCAGACAGAAGAACGTTTGAACATGGATATCCTCCTTTTACGGAAAATGAATGGAGCAGGGGAACACAAAAGCACCCATCCAAGCGAATTAGACAGGCTGCCCCTGTATTCCAAACTCGGCGTAGATCCCCCTTCGATCACCCGCCGCCTATGTAAATAGTAACACAAAAACAAACGTTTTTGCCATGTCCTTTTTTGCTGGTTTCGTGAATGTTGAATCATTGCTTAACTTATGTTGCGAATCAGTTGATTTTTGTGAATTTTGCTCGAAGAATAACGGATTTTCCGCCGCCAAATATTTCGATGCGCCCGTGCAAATCTTCTTGCAGGGTTCATTTTTCTGTGTTATAATTCTATCATATTATATTATCCGGAAAGGAGCGCGCACCCCTCCATGAAAAAATCGCCCAAATCCGCCAAATTCTTCGCTTCCCACTGGTCAGCCTTCCTCCAGCAGTTCAAGAACCTCCACCTCCGCGGGGATCGCTTCGTCATGCTGACCGTTGCGGGTCTAATCAACGCGTTCGGCGTCAGTGTTTTCCTTTATCCCGTCAATCTTTATGACTCCGGCATTTCCGGCACGGCGATGCTGCTGGCGCAAATCACCCCCGATTGGTGCAGCCTGTCGCTGATTTTGCTGCTGCTCAACGTGCCGCTGTTCCTCTTCGGGCTGAAGCGGCAGGGCGTGCAGTTCACCATTTACGCCGTGTATTCCGTGTTCATTTACTCCCTCGGCGCATGGCTGATTCAGGGGCCTTTGCCGCTTGACGTCAGCATTTCCTCGCCGCTTGCCGGGACGGATCTGCTGCTCTGCGCGCTCTTCGGCGGATTGATTTCGGGCGTCGGCAGCGGGCTTGCCATCCGCGGCGGCGGCGCGATGGACGGCATGGAGGTCATGGCGGTCATTTTCGCCCGCAAGCTCGGCATGACCGTCGGCACATTCGTCATGAGCTACAACGTCGTGCTGTACATCCTCGCCGGACTGCTCCGTTCCAGCTGGATTCTCCCCCTGTATTCCATTATCGCCTACGCCGTCGGGCTGAAAGTCGTCGATTTTGTAATTGAGGGCATCGACCGCAGCAAAGCGGCGCTGATTGTCACCCGCAGCCCGGACGCCATCTGCCGCGCGCTGGGCGAGGCGTTCGGCACAGGCATGACGTGCATCCCGGCGCAGGGCGGTTTTTCGCACGAGGAAATGACGATTGTGTACTTCGTCGTCAACCGCTTCCAAATCAGCCGGATGAAGGACATTGTGCATGACCTCGATGATCGCGCGTACATCACCATCAGCGAGGTAGCGGATGTGTTCAAGCTCAATCAGGATAAGCTGTCGCAGAAGGTGGATAATCAGCCGCTGCTGCCGAGGAGGAAGTAAGCCCTTTTTGTCCCCCTTCTTGACGGAACGCATAGCCCCATGCTATAATAAGAACGTAGGCAGTGCAGGGAGGTGTTTTCATGTGCCGATTTTTGCTGCAAGATGGACTGTCGGTTGAGATTCTGCAATCGCTATCATTCCGCACAAATTTGGGACTTTCTTTGAAAAACAGCCTTGCGCACTTCACCAAAGCTGCACTTTTGCACGAAATTGAAGAAATTTCCGTTTGGTATGACGAGCATGAAGCCTTAGAACAGCTTGCTTTGGACTATCGCGTCAAGTCATTGGAATCGGCTTCACACAAGTATGACCGCTATTTCCCGGACAGACCGACGGCAAAAGTTTTCAATGATTTGCTGGGTTTTCGCTCTCTGCGCGACGATTATGATGAAATTCTGAAAAATCCGCCGCCGGATGCACTGCGGATTGTGAATATGTCGCATGGAAAAGCGAATGACGACGGCTATCGCGGGGTGCATGTCTATTATCAGCTGGATAATTTTCATTATCCTATTGAAATTCAGTATAACACTTATTTTGACCGTCAGTTAAACAACTGGCTGCATAAATACTTGTACAAAAAGCAGTATCCGCTTGCTGTTGGTGCTCAAATGCGCACCCTCTATGAGCAGGGCAAAATTAAGAATGAAGCAGAATTTCAGGAGGTGTTATCCGATGTGCTACGTTGTGGCAAAGAACGCCAATAAAATTGGCAGTGTGGCAATTCGCATGAAGCTGGGAAAACCCGTGGTTCAGCTGAAGGCAGAAATGAATAGTCGTTATCTTAACAAAGGCATCCAATTTGTCACCATCAGCCGCCCCTCCGCCTATGGCGAATACGCCCCCTACCGCTTCGTGGACACGATTCCGGAGTTCAAGGCGGAAGTCGCGAAGCTGTGATTTCCCACAAAGCTGTAATTCCCCCACAAACACGCGACGCACAAGTCCTCACCGACCTGCGCGCCGCGTTTCTCTATTCTCCTCACTTTTCCCTGACCCAATAATACTCGAACCTTTCCCCATGGTGTCCCATCACCGGCTTGTCGCTCCGCACGAATCCGCATTCCGTCAGCGTCGCCACACGCGCAACCGCATACGGCGCGGCTTTCGTCATCAGCGTGCGGCAGTTGAACAGCGCGTACGCATCGGGCAGAAGCGCGTCCATCACTGCCGCCAGCACGTCCGACTTCTCCCACGCGCTGCCGACATCCACGCGCAGGATGCCCATGCCGCTGTACGGGTCGTCCGGCGATTCTCCGCGGCGGCAAAGCTCCACCGTGCCAATGACCTCGCCGCGCAATGCAATCGCCCAGCGCACAAACCAGCCCTGCTCCCACGACGTGCGCCAGAAGTCCATCGCACGGCGCATCTTCTCCGGCGTGTCGTAATAGAAAATGTCACCGTGGCAGTTGTCGCTGTTGAAGAACGGCAGCGCCAGCGGGTCGCCGTAGACGCGCAGAAGCGCCGCTTCATCCTCCGCCGTCACCGGGCGCAGGCGGATTTCGCCCTTCTCCATCGTCGGGATGGATTCGTATACATTCATGCCTTTTCCTCCTTCCGGATGCCCAGCACCAGATAGCGAATCCCCGGAATCCGGCGGATAATCTCCGACAGTCCCAGCGTCGCGCCGAAGCCAATCACCAGCGTGAGCAAATACATCAGCGCCGCCGGAAGCGTCGTCCGCTCGGTCAGCAGACTCGCCGTCAGCAGCAGTACGGGGTAATGCACGACATACAGCGCATAACTCCGCTGGATGAAGAAGCGCGACACCGCTGTCTCCTGATGGAGATAATGGCGCGCATTGCCCAGAATCGCCAGCACCGCCGCCCACAGGTACACATTCGCCCACAGGCTTTGCAGGTACGCCGCGTCGGTGAAATTCTGCCCGTTTGTCCACGCGCCGTACGCCGCCGCGCCGATGAGCGCAACCGCCAGCGTCCCCCAGCGCATCCGCTCCACGCGTTCCATCACCGTTTCATGCGCGAACACCGCGTACCCCAGCAGGAACGCCGTCAGGTAAATCCCGATGCGGTAGGTGGTGATGACGGGCATGTTGCCGACCTGCGCCGCGCCCCAAATCAGCAGGGCAAAGGCGCAAATCAGCCACGACGGGGTGCGTTCGCCGAGGCGGAAAAGATGGTCATTCCGGTCGATTCTGCGAATCAGCACCAAAATCGCGCTGAACAAAAACAGCAGCTGCACGAACCACAGCGGCCCGATGCCCGACAGCACCGAAATCGGGTACAGCAAGGGCTTCGGGATGGTATCCACCGCGCCGCCCATGCGGATATTCAGATACCCCGTCACCCATTGCAGCACGAACAGCCCCAAGGTTGACGGCACAAGCAGCTTCCGCGCCCGATTGCGCAGGAACGCGCGATTCCCCTGCTGGACAAGTGCGAACCGGGCGCACATGCCCGCCACGACGAACAGCAGCACCATGAACCACGGGTACACCGTGCCGGAAATGGTATCCAGAAACGGCAGGTTTCGCGCATTCGGCACACCGCCGAAGATGCCGACCCCGTTGAAGAGGTAGCAGACGTGGTAAGCAATGACCAGCAGAACCGTCATCCAGCGAATAGCATCCAGATACGCATAGCGGCGCATGGGGATTTTCCTCCTTTATGATAGCATGAATCCGTATTTTTGTGAAAGCGAACACGCACATTTATTCGTCATTGCTCATTGCTCGTTCTTCTGAAATCTGCTCTTCATGCCCTCAAACCCGTCCGTCAGCATCCGGCTGATGAGCGCGTCGTCCCAATTCTGCTGCCCGGACGCGCACAGCACCGCAATGCCGTGGACGTACGCCCACATTTCGATGTGCAGGAGCGTCGCGTCCTCACGGGTGAGGGATAGTTTCGCCATCAGGAAGTCCACCAGCACGGCGATGTTCTCCGCGTCGCCGCTGTGATCCTCCCGGCGGCGGTCGCGCATGTAGAGCAGGTGGAAGAGGTTCGGCTCGTTTTGGGCGAAGCGGATGTACGCCGTGCCGACGGCTTTGTAGGGCGGATCGGCAGAATCGCGGACAAAATCAGCGCTGTAAGCACGGTATTGAGCGTCCGCGGCATCAATTGTGGCGGCCAGCAGGTCGTCCATGCCCGAAAAGGCGCTGAAAATCACCTTGGAGGACGAATGCAGGGTATCGGCAATGGCGCGGGCAGTGACGGCGTCGAAGCCGCGCTCGCGGGTGATGGCAAGGGCGGCGGCGACGATTTGCTCGCGGGTGAATCGGCAGGCGGGTGGCATGGGGCATCCCCTTTCAGCAACGCACGTTGCGCAACGTGTGTTGCTATTGTAGCAAACAAAATCCCCTGTGTCAAGGGTAAGTTTGCAATTTATTCATGTTTTTTCAGCAAAGCGTCACATTTCCTTCATCCTGACGTCATGCAGGTCGGGTAGAATCAATACTGTCAGGCGGGAAGCACAGAAAGGAGGCGCTTATGAAGCTGCTGATGGAACCAATGGTTGTCGCGGCCATCCTGATGAAGGAATTGCCGGATAAACAAGTGGGTTCCGCCGAATCCGCGAAGGACGCTTCTGCTGCACCAGAAGTTTCAGCGCGCATCGCGGCGGAATAAGGATTTCAGCGGACGCGGCGCATCGCCCTCTGCGCCCTGCATGACATGGTTTTCACTCCTTTTCTCCTCCTTTTTCCTTTCCCTTTCCTTCCTTGGGGCGCGGAGTCAGCAACCTCCCGCACCCCGGAGACAGCCCGAATTTCAGCAGATTCGGGCTGTTTTCTGTTGGGGGATTTTTGCGGTCGCTGGCGCGGCGGGGTTCGTTTTATGCGTCTTGATTTTGCATGTCGCAGAGGGTTTCGCGTCTGCGGACGCGACCAAAGGGCATGAAAACAAACGAAGTTTGCGGTCGCCCTTTGGAAACCTTCGGGCTCCCATGTTACTTGATTTTCATTGTTGCTTTTGGGCGCGTCTGCGGACGCGCTTCATTTGCATTCCTCATTCCGCATTTCTCATTGCTAATTTTCCCCTTCCTCCCCTGTTCCCCTTCACAGAAAAAAGCAAACGTGGTATGATAATCAGACAAACAGGCAAGGGAGGATGGACGGATGGACGAGACGCGCGGGAAGTTCGTGCTGAAAGCGCCGTATCAGCCAAGCGGGGATCAGCCGCAGGCGATTGAGGCGCTGACAAAGGGCGTCAACGCGGGCATGAAGGGGCAAGTGCTGCTGGGCGTGACCGGGTCGGGCAAAACTTTCACGATGGCAAGCGTGATTGCACAGGTGCAGCGCCCGACGCTGGTGATTGCGCACAACAAAACGCTGGCGGCGCAGCTCTGCTCGGAATTCCGGGCGTTCTTCCCCGACAGCGCGGTGGAATATTTCGTTTCCTATTATGATTACTATCAGCCGGAAGCGTATATCGCGTCGTCGGACACCTACATCGAGAAGGACGCCGCCATCAACGAGGAAATCGACCGCCTCCGCCACAGCGCGACGGCGGCGCTTCGGGAGCGGCGGGACGTGATTATCGTCGCGTCGGTCAGCTGCATTTATTCCATGGGCGACCCCAGCGAGTACGAGGGGCAGATGGTGTCCCTTCGGCCGGGCATGGCGATTGGGCGCGACGACCTCATCCGCCAGCTGATTGCCATCCAGTATGACCGCAACGACGTGGAGTTTGAGCGCGGGACGTTCCGCGTGCGCGGCGACGTGCTGGAAATCATCCCCGCGGGCGGCAAGGAGCATGGCCTGCGGATTGAGTTCTTCGGCGACGAAATCGAGTCCATCAGCGAGTTCGAGGTCGTGTCCGGGCACACGCTGGCGTCGCTGGAGCACGCAAGCGTCTATCCCGCGACGCACTACGCGACTGACCAGACGAATCTGCCGGAGAAAATCGCCGTCATCGAGCGCGATTTGAAGGAGCAGGTCGACAAGTTCACGAAGGAGGGCAAACTGCTGGAGGCGGAGCGAATCGCCCAGCGGACGAATTACGACATTGAGATGATGCGTGAAATCGGCTATTGCAGCGGCATTGAGAATTATTCGCGCTACTTCGATGGCAGAAAGCCCGGTGACGCGCCCTATTCCCTGCTGGACTACTTCCCCAAGGGCTTTTTGTGCTTCATCGACGAGAGCCACGTCACCGTGCCGCAGATTCGCGCCATGTACAACGGCGACCGCGCGCGCAAGGAGCAGCTTGTCGAATATGGTTTCCGGCTGCCGTCGGCGTTTGACAATCGTCCGCTGCTGTTCGAGGAGTTTGAGCAGCGCATCGGGCAGACGATTTTCGTCTCCGCAACGCCCGGCCCGTATGAAATCAGCCACGCATCCCAGATTGTGGAACAGATTATCCGCCCGACCGGGCTGCTTGACCCCAAAATCATCCTCCGCAAGGCGACCGGTCAGGTGGATGACCTCGTGGGCGAAATCCACCAAGTCGTGGCGAAAAAACAGCGCGTGCTGGTGACGACGCTCACCAAGCGGATGGCGGAGAGCCTGACGGAATACCTGCAAAGCATGGACATCCGCGTCCGCTACCTGCACAGCGACGTGACGACGATGGATCGCATGGCGCTGATTCGCGGGCTGCGGCTCGGCGAATATGACGTGCTGGTGGGCATCAATCTCCTGCGCGAGGGGCTGGACTTGCCCGAAGTGTCGCTCGTCGCGATTCTCGACGCGGACAAGGAAGGTTTCCTGCGTTCGGAAACGTCGCTCGTGCAGACCATCGGGCGCGCCGCGCGAAATGTCGATGGTCGGGTGATTATGTACGCCGATGTAATGACGGACAGCCTGATGCGCGCCATCAGCGAAACCAACCGCCGCCGCGCGATTCAGGAAGAGTACAACCGCGTGCACGGCATCACGCCGGAGTCGGTGCGCAACGCGGTGCATCAGGTGCTGGAGATTACGAAGAAGGCGGAAGAAAGCGCGCCCGCCGCGATGAGCGAGGACGAGCGGAACGCGCTGATGAAGCAGGTGGAAGACCAGATGCTGTCGGCGGCGAAGGCGCTGGACTTCGAGCAGGCGGCGAAGCTCCGTGACCAGCTGCTGGAACTCAAGGGGGAAAAGCCCCAGGCGGAGCAGATTCAAAAGAAGCGGAGAAGGACGCGCGAAAGCACCAGACACCACTAAGTTTGGAAGCGTAACCAAGCCGGGCAGCCCAAAAAGGGTCAAGGGACAATGTCCCTTGCAGGGTGCAGGGACAGCGTCCCTGCTGGGGTTTGGGGCAACGCCCCAACTGTCCCTCGTCCAGCCAACTCAAAAGGAAAGTTCAAGCGGGGCAGCCTTGGTCGCAGGCAGCGAAGCGTCCCTGCGCAGTCACTTTGCGCGTCCGCAGACGCGCCCCCAAGCCGCTCTTTCCAACAACCGTGCTGTGTCGCGCCAAATGGGCGCGACCGACCCGTATGCCGCCCGTCGTAACCTCTCGTTTATCCCTCAAAATCTCTCATTCCTCATTGCGAATTACCCCGGAGGTGTCCCATGCCCACCAAGCATTTTCTCCCCCTGCTGCTCCTGCCTTTCGTGCTGCTGACGGCAGCGCTGTGCCTCGCCGTCCTCCTCGGCGGGCAGGATTTCGTCCACGCGCTGCTCAACGTGGCGGTGCTGCCGTGATGCGCCCGAATCGCGCTGATTCGGCGCTTTCGCAGTATTTTTGCTCTCTCCTGACCGCCGTGCTGCTGCTCGTTTCACTGCTGTGCGGGCTGATTTTCTTCGCCACCACGCGCACGTTCGCCGCGTCTGTCCTGTCATCCAGCGAAAAAGAAAGTCAGCACAAAACCGAGTGGAACGCCGCGCAGATTCAGGCGGATTTTGCCCTCTCCGACGCTGCGCTTGCCCCCCTGTCCGGCGCTTGCGCGGCGTATCAGGCGGAACTTGCGGTTTATTGGCACGACTTCTTCCGCACCGATGCGGAGGAACTGCCCGCCGCTCCCGCCCCCCTCGATGAGCGCGAAATGGTCGCCCTTGTCATGGCGGATGAAGGCTTCCAAGCCCGCGTGGATGCGGATTTTCGCCGCGCCACCGCCCGCGACGAGGTCGTTTACCCCCTCTCGCAGTTTGTCCAGCGATATTCCTTCCCCATCCGGCAGAGCCTGATGGAATTGCTCGGCGGACTGGCGGCACAGAAGTGCAGCCTCCCACGTCTGCTCCACGCGGTCGAAATCAGCGGCGCGGTCTGTCTGCTGGCGGCGATTCTGCTCCTGCTTTGCTGCCGCCGCGTCCGCATCGGCGCAACGCTCACCGCCACAGGGCTCGCCGCGCTGCTGCTGCTGCTCCCTGCGCTGCTGCTCAACCTGCCGGGGCTGCTCCACCCGCTCTCGTCCATCGCGCAGGCGCAAGTCACCCGCGCATTGCTGCTGCTCGGCGGCGCACAGGCGGTTTTCGCCGCGGTGACGCTGCTGCCGGGCATCCTGCTGCTTCGGAGGGCACACGCATGATGCAGAAGAACACCATCACCGTCACGTCGGATAAAATTACCCAGCCGTTAACATTCGCATTTGCCGCGGATTTCCACAACGGCGATGCGGATGAGGCGCTTTCGCTCATGCGGGGCTGCGACGCGATTCTCATCGGCGGCGACCTCGTCAACCGCCACAGCCGCCACGGATGGCGCAACGCCGCGCGCTTCCTCGACCTCGCGCCGCGCGTCGCCCCCACGTTCTACAACCTCGGCAACCACGAGCGCCTGCTGCCCGACATCGCGGAATACCTTCCTTTGGTGCAGAAAAGCAACGTTACCGTACTGGACGACTGCTTTGTTGACTTCCGCGGCATCACCCTCGGCGGAGTCAGCAGCGCGCGGAAAATGCCGGGAATGCCGCCCGTTCGCGCGCAGATGGACGCAAAAAAGCCGTTCCTGCAAGCCATGGCGGCGCGGGACGGGTTCAAGCTGCTGCTCTGCCACCACCCGGAGTATTTCGCGCCGCTGGTGCAGGGACTGGACATTGACCTGACGCTCGCGGGGCACGCGCACGGCGGGCAGGTGCGGATTGGTTCGCAGGGAATTTACTCGCCGGGTCAGGGATTTTTCCCGAAATTGACGAGCGGGTTTTATTTTGATGACAAACTGTTCATCAGCCGCGGCATGACGAACTCTGCCTGTGCGCCGCGCCTGTGGTGTCCGTGCGAGCTGGTGATGGTACGGCTGCTGCCCAATCGCGCTATATGAATAGGTAACGATTTTTCCTGCCTGCTGGAAGAATCCCATTCGCTGAATCGTTGTATGGTTATCCACAGTTCGTCCTCAATTCGATTCACGAAGGAGGTTTCCGCATGAAAAAGCTGCTTTGGGTGCTGATTTTGCTGCTTCTCCCGCTGACCGCCTTGGCGGAAGATGCCGAAAGTCACCGCGACGGCGCGTTCTTCTACCAGATTGCGGATGGCGAAGCGATTCTGACCGGCTGCGACTGGGACGCGATGCAGGCGGATTCGCTGTACATGTTCGCCGAACCGCCGGTTTCGTTGGAGATTCCGGCGACGCTGGGCGGCTATCCCGTCACGTCGATTGGCGGCGGGGTGTTCTGCTCGCTGGACGGCTGCCCCGTAGATGCGCCGTTCGAGGTTGTGCTCCCCGAAGGGCTTCGCACTCTGGATGCCTACACCTTCACCGAATGCTTCTACGCGACGAAAATCACCCTGCCCGCGTCGCTGGAAATCATCCCGGAGGGCTGTTTCGACCGGGTTCCCGCCGAAATCGACTTCCCGAACGGCAATCCGCGCTATTCCTGCGAAAACGGCTTTCTGATTAACAATACTACGCAGACGCTGCTGTACACCGCGCCGTCGAGCCACGGCATCGCGCTGCCCGCCGTCCGCCGCCTTGGCGACTGGTCGCTTTCCAACTATTACCTCTGGTACGACGATTATGACCCCGTTCTGCCCGACACGCTGGAAAGCGTTGGCAGTTACGTCTTCTATGACTGCGGCGTGACCCGCGTCACCTTCCCCGACGGCATCACCGAACTGTCGCCCTTCACCTTTTCCTGCACCGCTTTGCAGGAAGTCCACCTGCCCGCGTCGCTGCGGGAAATCCCAGATTACTGCTTTTGGGACTGCCATCTGACCGCGCTGACCATCCCCGACGGCGTGACCCGCATCGGCGCGCACGCGGTGGACTGGTTCACGGGCGAAATCATTGGGGCCGTCACCCTCCCCGCATCGGTGGAATTTGTGGGTTATCGCGCGTTTCCGGACGAATGCGACGTGACGGCTTTGAACCCGCAGGTTCATTTTGAGACTGCTGCGGAGTACGCCGAGCGAATCCCCGAATATGACTGGTATGGCGACGAAGCGGCGGACGCTCTCTATTCAGATGGGCTGTTCGACTACGAGCTTTCGTCGCGCGGCGCGGTTCTGCTCGACTGTTCCCGCTTCTTGAACCAGCCAGAAGTCCCCGACGTGCTGGAAATTCCGTCAGAATTGGGCGGAACTCCTGTCGTGGCAATTGCGGCGAATGCGTTGAACACATCTGAATCCTGTGCCGATAGCCTTTTGTTCGGCATTGTGCTGCCAGAGGGCGTTCAGCGTGTGGAAGCAGATGCGTTTCAATGCTGTCACGCAGCAACGCAGATTTCCTTTCCCTCCACGCTAACAATGCTCGCGGAAGGCAGTTTTTTTCACGTCTACGCGGAAATCGACTTTCCGAACGGCAACCCGCGCTATTCCTGCGAAAACGGCTTCCTGATTGACCGCGACACGCAGACGCTGCTGTACGCTGCGCCGTCCAGTCAGGGGCAGCCGATTCCCGCCGTCCGTCGCTTGGGCGATTCCGCGCTGGATAACTGGAAACCTGCGGGTAACGAAATCCGCCTGCCGGACACGCTGGAATCCATCGGTCCTTACGCCTTGGACGGGCAGTACACGGGCGATTTTTCCCCGCTGGCGGCGCTGATTCTCCCCGACGGCGTCCGCGAACTGTCCGATTGCAGCATTTACGGCTGCTGGGAGATTCAGCTGCTGCGCTTCCCGGCAACGCTGACGGAAATTCCCGCCTACTGCGTCGCAAACTGCGGGCTGGGCGCGGTGGAAATCCCGGAGGGCGTGACGCGCATCGGAGAATTTGCCTTCTACTACTACGATTGGGAGCAGACGGAACTGTCCGCCGTCACCCTGCCCGCGTCGGTGGAATTTGTGGGCTTCCGCGCCTTCCCGGACGAATGCGAAATCACCGCGCTAAACCCCGACACGCACTTTGAAACAGAGGAAGAAATCAATCAGCGGAATCCCGATTGGGCGTATCGCATCCCCTAACAATCAAGAAAGGTCGTTTTCCGCATGAACGAACTCGATTCGCTTCTTCGCGCCGCCGGGCACATGATGCTTGACTACCAGTCCCCGAAGGTGTTCAGCAAGGGGCATCACGCCGATTTCGTCACCGAGGCGGACATTGCGGTGCAGTCTTATCTCGTCGATGCGCTGCAAAGGGCGTATCCGCGCGCGAAATTCCTCGCCGAGGAGGAGGACAGGCACGTCCTCACCGACGCGCTGACCTTCATCATCGACCCCATCGACGGCACGACGAACTACTTCCGCCGCCGCCGCTGCTCGATGATTTCCATCGGCGCGGTGGAAAATAAACTTCCCGTTTTCGGCGGGCTGTACGACCCCTACACGGACGAAATGTACCTCGCGGAACGCGGCAAGGGCGCGACCTGCAACGGCGAGCGCATCCGCGTGTCGGACACGCCGATAGAACGCGCGCTGATTGGCTTCGGCTCTGCGCCGTACTACGAGGAGTTGTTTTCGCTGACCGGGCGGACAGTTTCGACGCTGCTGCCGAAAATCGCCGATGTGCGCCGGACGGGCAGCGCCTGCCGGGAACTGTGCGACGTGGCGCGCGGCATCAGCGATGGGCACTTCGAGTGGCGGCTCCAGCCGTGGGACTACTGCGCGGGGACGCTGCTGATTGAGGAAGCTGGCGGGCGCTGCGGCGACATCCGCGGCGGAAGCGTCGTCTATGACCGCCCGATGGCACACATGGCGGCGAACGCGCGCATTTTCGATAATCTGCGCGAAGTGCTGCAATCAGCGGATTGCGAAAATCCCGATTCTATGGTATAATCAGGGTATCAACCTGAAAAGGAGCGACTGACATGATTCCGACCCCACACATTACTGCCAAGGAAGGCGATTTCGCCCGCACTGTCCTCATGCCCGGCGACCCGCTGCGCTCGAAGTTCATTGCGGACAACTACCTCGAAAACGCCGTGCTGGTCAACAACACGCGCGGCGTGCAGGGCTACACTGGCACCTACAAGGGCAAGCGCGTGTCCGTGATGGCGTCCGGCATGGGGATGCCCTCCATCGGTATTTACTCCTATGAATTGTTCAAGTTCTACGGTGTGGAAAACATAATCCGCGTCGGCACGGCGGGGATGCTCAGCCAGAAGCTGAAAGTGCGCGACATCGTGCTGGGCATGAGCGCGTACACGAACAGCAATTTCGGGCAGCAGTACGGTTTCCGTGGGAACGTTGCGCCTTGCTGTTCCTACGCGCTGCTTTCTGCCGCAATGGAGGCGGCCAAGAAGCTCGGCGTGACCCCCGTGCCGGGCGCGCTGTACTCGTCGGATATTTTCTATGACGAGTCCCAGCCGTCGCCGGGGCAGGTGCTGCAAGGCTTAGGCGTGCTGGCGGTGGAGATGGAGGCGGCGGCGCTGTACCTGAACGCGGCGCGGCTGGGCAAGAACGCGCTGACCATCTGCACCATTTCCGACAATCCCTTCACGGGCGAGGAGCTGGATGCCGAAGCGCGGCAGAACACCTTCACGCAGATGATGGAGATTGCGCTGGAAATTTCATAATATCCGCATACAAAAAACCGACAGGGCGAAATTGCTCTGCCGGTTTTTTTTGATACTGCTGATATTACCCGCTGATTACACCGCACCCTGTGCCATCATCGCGTCGGCCACCTTCAGGAAGCCCGCAATGTTCGCACCCGCGACGTAATCGCCTTCCTTGGCGTACTCGTGCGCCGCCAAATCCACCTTGGCGAAGATGTTCACCATGATATCCTTCAGCTTCGCGTCCACTTCCTCGAACGTCCAGCTCAGGCGCTGGCTGTTCTGGCTCATTTCCAGCGCGGAAACCGCCACGCCGCCCGCGTTGGCAGCCTTCGCCGGGGCAAAAAGCACGCCCGCCTGCTGGAACGCCGCGGTGGCTTCCAGCGTCGAGGGCATGTTCGCGCCTTCGCCGACTGCTTCCACGCCGTTGGCAATCAGCGCCTTGGCGGATGCTTCGTTGATTTCGTTCTGCGTTGCGCAGGGCAGGGCAATCTGGCAGGGAATCGTCCAGATGCCGGAGCAGCCCTCGGTGTAGGTCGCGGTCGGAACGGCCTTGACATACTCCTTGATGCGCTTGCGCTCCACTTCCTTCAGCTGCTTGACCACATCCAGCTTGATGCCGTCGGGGTCGTAGATGTAGCCGTTGGAATCGCTCATGGCGACGACCTTCGCGCCCATCTCGGTAATCTTCTGCACCGCGTAGATGGCGACGTTGCCCGAACCGGACACGACGACCGTCTTGCCCGCAATGGTCTTGCCGTTGCGCTCCATCATCGCCTGCGTGAAGTAGCACAGACCGTAGCCGGTGGCCTCCTTGCGCGCGAGGCTGCCGCCCCACGTCAGACCCTTGCCGGTCAACACGCCTTCATACAGCCCGGTGATGCGCTTGTACTGGCCGTACAGGTAGCCGATTTCGCGTGCGCCGACGCCAATATCGCCCGCCGGCACGTCGGTGTCCTTGCCGATGTAGCGGTACAGCTCAGTCATGAAGGACTGGCAGAAGCGCTGCACTTCGTTGTCGCTCTTGCCCTTGGGGTCGAAGTCGGAGCCGCCCTTGCCGCCGCCGATGGGCAGACCGGTCAGGCTGTTCTTCAAAATCTGCTCAAAGCCGAGGAACTTCAAAATCGACTGGTTGACGCTGGGATGCAGGCGCAGACCGCCCTTGTACGGGCCAATCGCGCTGTTGAACTGCACGCGGTAGCCGCGGTTGACCTGCACCTTGCCCTGATCGTCGATCCACGGCACACGGAAGGTGATGATGCGCTCCGGCTCCACGAAGCGTTCGAGCAGTCCCGCCGCTTCATACTTCTCTTCGTTCCGTTCGATAACGGGCTTAAGGGTCGTCAAAATTTCGGTCGCCGCCTGAATGAATTCCGGCTCGTGGGCGTAGCGAACCTTCAAATCGTCAAGAACGCGCTGGCAATAATTCGCCATGATGCAGGACTCCTTTCAAATCATAAACATGCTGATTTATCGGCGCAGAACCCGCCGATGCGGAGTCCCGACGCCCTTGTCGAGAGGCGATACTTTCGCCTTTCACGTTTTTCATCATACACCATGCGGGCGCATCTGACAAGGGCTTTTGCTGCACTAATTATGTTTTTCTGGATGACAGCGGCGGCGATTTTGCATTTTCGCCGTTTTTTTTGCCCCTTGACAGGAAAAAACGGGTGTGATACCATGTGTTCATGCAAGAAAAACGCGGAGGTGAACATCCGCGAATGAAGGAGGTATCCACTTTTCATGAACACACAGGTTTTGCAAGGGCTGCTCGTGCCCTTTCTCGGCACAACGCTGGGCGCTGCGCTGGTTTTCTTCCTCAAACGCGACTTGCCGGAGAAGGTGCAGAAGGGCTTGAGCGGTTTCGCGGCGGGCGTGATGGTTGCGGCAAGCATATGGAGTCTGCTGATTCCGGCGCTGGAAGGCGCGGCGGACTTGGGCGCATGGTCGTTTCTGCCCGCGACGATCGGGTTCTGGCTGGGGATTCTCTTCCTGCTGCTGCTGGATCGGCTCGTCCCCCACGTCCATTTGGACGGCGAACAGGAGGGGCTGCGCGCGTCGCTCCCCCGGTCGATGATGGTCGCGCTCGCCGTCGCGCTGCATAATCTGCCGGAGGGCATGGCGGTCGGCGTGGTCTACGCGGGCAGTATGCAGCCGGAGCAGGTCGGCAGCGTATCTTTCGCCAGCGCGTTCGCCCTTGCCGTCGGCATCGCCCTGCAAAACGTGCCCGAAGGCGCGATTGTCGCCATGCCCCTGCGTCAGGCGGGCATGAGCCGCGTAAAGGCGTTCACGCTGGGGATGCTGTCCGGCGCGGTTGAGCCGCTGGGCGCGCTGCTGACCATCGGGCTGGCGGCGGTTTTCGCCCCGATGATGCCCGTGATGCTGTCTTTCGCCGCGGGCGCGATGCTCTACGTCGTCGTCGAGGAGCTTGTGCCGGAGATAGCGCAGGGCACGCACACCAATGTTGGCACGGTGCTGTTCGCCGTCGGATTTTCGCTGATGATGGCGATGGATTACATCCTATAAAGGAGACATGAAAATGAAACGAATTTTGCCGCTTCTGCTGATTTTGCTGCTGATTTTAACGGGCTGTTCCGCCAAGAATGCGGACTCCCCCGCTGACGATGCGCCGACGGACACGCCCCTGACCGGCATATCCTACGTCCAAATCGACGTGAAGGACTACGGCACGATTGTCGCGGAGCTGTACGCCGACACCGCACCCATCACCGTCGCGAACTTCCTTTCCCTCGTGGACAGCGGCTTCTACGACGGCTTGACCTTCCACCGCATCATTTCCGGCTTCATGATTCAGGGCGGCGACCCGAACGGCAACGGCACGGGCGGTTCAAGCCAGCGGATTAAGGGCGAATTCAGCGCCAACGGCGTGCAGAACGACCTGAAACACACGCGCGGCGTCCTGTCGATGGCGCGGTCAAGCGCGATGGACAGCGCCAGCAGCCAATTCTTCATCATGCACGCGGATGCGCCGCATTTGGACGGGCAGTACGCCGCGTTCGGCAAGGTCATCAGCGGGATGGAGGTTGTGGACGCGATTTGCGAGCATACGCCGGTGACGGATCGGAATGGGACGGTCACGAAGGCGAATCAGCCGGTGATTGAACGGATTATCCGGGTAGAAAAGCCGGAGGAATAAAGGAAAAGGTAAATGCCCCGACAGCAAAAAACTGCCGGGGCATTTGTTGTATGGGAAGCGCAACCAAGTCGGGCAGCCAAAAAGGGTCAAGGGGCAATGCCCCTTGCAGGGTCAAGGGACAGCGTCCCTTGTGGGGTTTGGGGCAACGCCCCAACTGTTCCTCGTCAAACCAATTCAAAAGGAACAGCCCACAAAGGTGCAGGCAGCGAAGCGTCCCTGCCAGTAACTTCGCGCGTCCTCAGACGCGCCCCCAAGCCGCTCTATCCAACAACTGTGCTGTGTCGCGCCAAATGGGCGCGACCAAGTTGCTGGTCTTGCGACCATAGCCGCTCTTTCCCGAACGCAGGGGATTTCGCTCCTGCGGGAGCGACAAGGGGGCTTTGCGATCGCCCCCGACACCCCTTCGCAGCGCACTCCCATGTTACTTGATTTTTATCGTGGCTTTTTAATTATGACGCTGCTTTTTCCCAAACATCGGAATTTCAGCCCGCAAGGCGTTTCTTTGCTCACGCTTCCGCCTGTTCCTGCGCCAGCGTGTCAATCACCGCTTCGGAAGCGTTCGGGTAGAACGCCGCCGCGCCCAGCTGGTCAGTCAGACCGACTTTCTGGAAGAAGCCCGCGACGTTCTCATGCACGCCGCAAATCGAGACGGTCACGCCTTTCTGCGCAATCAGCGTGCACACCTCCATCAGCGTCTGCACGCCGGAGATGTCGGTCGCGGACACGCCGCGCAGGGAGAGAATCAGGTGCTCACAGCCGGTAAAATCCACTGAAAGCAGCTTCCGTTTCAAATCCGCGCAGTTCGCGAAGAACAGCGAACCGTTCACATAGCTGACGAGGATGCTTTTCGCGCGGGATTCATCCACCGGCTTGCCCATGCGGTGCAGGCGCTCCAGACGCACCTTGTCCACCGGCTCGGTTTCGATGGTCAGGCGCGCGGCGTTCCAGACGAACATCAGCAGCGCGGTCACAATGCCGATGACGATGGCGACGGTCAGGTCAAAGACGACGGTGGACACCATCGTAATCAGGAACTGCGCCACGCCCGTCCACACCTTGCGGCTGAAAATCGTCTTGATGCCGTGCCACTCGTTCATGCGCCACGCCGTCACCATCAGCACACCCGCCAGCGCGCTCAGCGGCAGGCGGCTCATCACGCCGCCCAGCAGCACCATCGCCAGCAGCAGCACCAGCGAATGCACAACGCCGGTCACGCGGGTCTGCTCGCCGGACTTGATGGCGACGGACGTGCGGGCAATCGCCGCCGTTGCGGGCACGCCGCCGAAAAACGGCAGCAGGATGTTGCCCACGCCCTGCGCAATCAGCTCACGATCCGCGTCGAAGGCTTCGTCCTTCATGCGGGACGCGCTCGCGCCGCACAGCAGCGACTCAATCATGCCCAGCATGGCGATGGAGACAACCGGGCTGACGAGGTTTTGGAGCATGTCGAGGTTGACCGCGCCGAGGTTCAGGCGGTTGTCCAGCATCAGGCTTTTCGGGATGTCCCCCACCTTCGCCAGCGAATCGAAACCCGCGATTTCGGTCACGATGGTCGCCAGAATAATCGCCAGCAGCGACCCCGGCACCTTCGCGTTCAGCTTCTTCGGCCAGAAGACCATGAACAGCACCACCATCAGACCGATGGCGACCGCCTGCCAGTTGGGGGTAAATCCGACGCTGGTGTAGCTCCACAGCTTTTCCAGCGCGCTTGTGCCGACGGAGTGCGTGCCGAAGAAGTTGTCCACCTGCCCCAAGGCGATGATAATCGCGATGCCGCTGGTGAAGCCCATGACGACGCTGGTCGGGATGAAGTTGACGAGCTTGCCGAGGCGGAGGATGCCCGCCAGCAGGATGATCACGCCCGCCGCAAGCGACGCGACGAACACGCCCTGCAAGCCGTACTGGGCGACGATGCCGATGAGGATGGCGCTCATGGCCCCGGTCGGGCCGCTGATTTGGAAGGATGCGCCGCCAAGCAGCCCAATGACAAGTCCGCCGATGATGGCGGTGACAAGCCCTGCGGCGGCGTCCGCGCCGGAGGACACGCCGAATGCGAGGGCAAGCGGCAGCGCCACCGCCGCCACTGTGATGCCGCTCAGGATGTCCTTGAGGAGTTTGCCGGCGTTGTAGCCGGAGAATTCGTGTCTCAGGTCGGTAATGTACTTTTTGAGCATGATGTTATTTCCTCTAATCCCCTAATTCCCTGATTTTCTCCACCATTGCCGCAGAGGATTTCGCGTCTGCGGACGCGACCAAAGGGCTTTCCGCTCGCCCTTTGGAAACCTTCGGCGCGGTCACTCCCATGTTACTTGATTTGTACCGAAAGTAGTTATAGTTTGTGAACCATTCGTACCCCCAAGCAGCGCCACCGCACTGCTACGAAGGAGGGCACCGAAGGAGTCCAGAAGGCGACCGCGGACTTCGTCCGTTTCCATTGCCCTCTGGAAGCATGGCGATGTCCTGTTTGGAAGGAAAGTCACCTTTGCAATCAGGCAATCCACAAACGCCCTTTTGCGGAAAAAAGGGCAAAAAAACGTCCGGCGCTGAAACACGGTTTCAACATCGGACGAATTTGTGCTATGAAACGCTTGGGCGACAATTACGCCTTGGCGATTTCCACGAGCTTGGTGAAAGCAGCTGCATCGTTCACAGCCAGATCCGCAAGAATCTTGCGGTTGACGGTGATGTTGTGCTTCTTCAGACCATTGATGAACGTGGAATAGCTCATGCCGTTCAGGCGAGCAGCGGCGTTGATACGGGTAATCCACAGGGAGCGGAAATCACGCTTGCGCAGCTTGCGGCCCTTGAAGGCATAGCGCAGGGAACGAGCAACCTGTTCGGACGCGGCGCGGTACTGCTTGGACTTTGCACCCCAGTAGCCCTTAGCCAGCTTCATGACCTTGCGGCGCTTCTTCAGAGCGTTCACAGATCTCTTAATACGTGCCATTGTGAGTATCCTCCTTGCCAGCGAATGGGCTTAATTACTTGTAGGGCAGCAGCTTGTGGATGGTCTTGGCTTCCGCCGCGTTGTCCACAATGCCGTCAGCGCGCAGGTGACGGGTGCGCTTGGTGGTCTTGAGGCGAACCTGATGGTTGGCGTTCATCTGCTTATGCTTCACGATACCGGTCTTGGTAAAGGAAAAGCGCTTGGCAGCACCACGGTGAGACTTCTGCTTAGGCATGGTGTAGTCCTCCTTCCAATGCTGATAAAACGGGGCGCAGGCAAGCTGCGATAGCCGTTTTATTCCTGTTCTTGATTCCCCTTGGCGTTTTCGCGGGCGGCCTTCTTTTCAGCGAAGGAAGCCTTTGCCGCCTTGGGGGCCAGGATCATAATCATATGACGGCCGTCCATCATGGGACGGCGCTCCACCGAGCTGACCTCGGCGCAGCGGGCCGCGAAGTCCTGCATGACCTGCATGCCGATTTCGCTATGGGTGATCTGGCGGCCACGGAAACGGATGGACACCTTCACCTTATCGCCACCCTGAAGGAACTTCTGCGCCATTTTCGCCTTCGTGAGAACGTCGTTCTCCTCGATGGTGGCGGACAGCTGAACCTCCTTGGTTTCGACGACCCGCTGATTCTTCCGGTTTTCGCGTTCGCGCCGCGACTGTTCGTAGCGGTACTTGTCATAGTCCAGCAGTTTGCACACCGGCGGTTTTGCCGTGGGCTGGATTTTGGCGAGGTCGAGGCCGCGCTCTTCCGCCAGCTCCATCGCCTTGGCTGTTGGCATGACGCCGAGCTGTTCGCCGTTTTCGTCAATCAGGCGGACTTCCCGGTCGCGGATTTCCTCATTGATCATCAGATCGAGTGCTATGTCCATACACCTCCCAATTTTCGTTGAAGCCAGCGTTTTCTGCTCCATACCACAGAAAAAGCGGCGGGTGACTCCACCCGTCGCTGACATGCAGTTTGCGCCTTTTTCGGCGGTCAATCCGCCTGAAAGGGAAAAAGCCTGTGAACCCGGCAGCATACGCCGCGCAAGGTGAGAGACGGGCAAGCCTCTGCTTCAAACGTGGATATTGTAGCACAGAGGAAGCGGTTTGTCAAGGGGGATTGGGCGGATTTTTTGCGTGAAGCCGGAGTTTTTTCCACGAAAAGAGGCGCAGACCGCCCGCTGGGGAAGTCTGCGCCCACTGATTTTACTCGGTGTACGGCGTGCCGTGCGGGATGCCCTGCTTCTCCGCCCACTGCCACGCGTAGCTGCCGACGCTGGCAAAGATGACGACATCCGGCGTGTTCTCGAACGCATCCTCCGCGATGTAGGACACGGAGTCCGGCAGGGTGATGCACTTCAGGTTCGCGCAGTCCGCGAAGGCGCGCGTGCCAATGACTTGCAGTCCATCCGGCGCAACGACTGCCTGAATCGTGCTGTTGCCCACGAACGCCTCGTCATCTACATAGAACGTCGACGCGGGCAGCTTCACCTGCGGCAGCCCGATGCCCGTGAACTGCTCGGTGATGAAGCCCTGAACCGCCATTTGCGGCGCATCTGCAAAGAGTGTCCATTCGCCGCTGACATAGGCAACCAGCGCACTATCAGGCCATTCGTAGGGATGTTCCGGCATCCAATAGGTGTACTTCATCTCGGAGCCATCGAACCATGTCCAGTTCAAGCCATCCGAAGAACAAGCCCCCAGCCATGCATAGTCGATGTTGCCGCTGCCCAGCAGGACACGCACGGCTTCCGTGTCAGCATTACTGCGAATCGTTGCAAGCGTCTGATTCACAGCATCGTTGCTTTCCCCCATGTCAACCGCCATGCTGAGCGCATCGCTCCAAGACATCGGGCCATCATAGAGTTTGTACGTTTTCCCGTTCACTGAATAAGACCGCACATACGCTGCTTCCTGTCTCACGTCAAAATAGCCTTCGCCGGCTTTAATCCAGCCGCAGCACTCGTATCCTCCATCGAAGTAGCGCTGACCATAAATCGGAATCCACTGCTGACCTTCCGCATCCGTGTAAGTGAACAATTCACCATGCCAGAACTTTGCGCCCGCAGTCAGCGTAAATACCGTTGCTGCCGAATCGAACGGCGTAACCTTTGCGACGATTCTGCTTCCGCTCCTAACCTCGGCATAATGCTGTTCCGTTGCAGAAATAAACGTAACCGATGGATACATCGTGATTGATCCGCTGGACGAATATTCATCATTCAGGTCAACGTACCCGATTTCTGTGCCAAAATTGTCTGCCGCAGCCGCCCAGAAGTGACCGCTGTTATCGCGATATGTGTTGTTAAATTCCAGCTGGAAATAGTCGTCCGCCGTATACGCCGCCACAATGTTGCTGTCAATGTCCTGCGCTTGGTAAACGTACACCACGCAGCCCTGACTTGGAACATAACCATACCAGAACTGTTCCACGCGTTCCTGTCTCTGCGTATATTCCGGGTCGCTCTCAATGCACCAGCCGTAAACGTATGTGCCATCGGCCTGCTTGTAGCGCGCAAATGCCCATGTGTCGCCAAACTTCGGCTCGGTGACAGTGTGGTTGAGGTCAAGTTCAATCGTATCATTCGTCGGAATCTTTGTGACGATGTTTGTTGTCGGATAAGAGTTGGCGAAAGACCGGATGTTCACGCCGTTTTTCCAAACAACCTTATACTTCCACCAGTCGTTTCCGCTCGGCGCACGCATCGGGCGAATCACCGACTGGTCGCTGATGTCGCAGTAGACCACTTCATCATCGTTCAGCTGCACCGGCGCATACCAGTACGTCTTGCTGTTCACGACTGCCTTGGTCACATGCAGCAGGTCAATCTGCAATTCCGTCCCTGCAAAAATCGTTCCATAGAGGTTGTTGCTGCTGTACGTCGGGGTTGTGCGCAGTTCGATGCTCTTCTGCGTTTCGTAGGGATACCATTCGCGCGTGACGGGAAGGTTGCTGTCTACATACACGTCGAAGCTCGTCTTAACAGCGGTTGCACGCGTGTGCTTGCCGTCCGCAATTGCATAAACCGTGATGGTCGCCGTACCACTGCCAACAGCCGTCAACAGTCCCGTGTTGCGGTCAACCTTGACGATTTCAGGTGCACTGCTCACCCAGTAAAGTCCGGTAAAGTCTTTGTCTTTTGCAACAGACGAGGTTTTGTGGCTGCCATACGCTGCGCCATAGCTGTTGTTCGCACCGTAGAAGCGGTAAATATCCCCCTGCGGATTCCAAATCGCGTTGGAAGGCGTGACAGAAGGCGTAATTTTCTGCTGTTCATCAAGCGCCATCAGAATGGTTGTGCCGTCCGAAATCGTGCCATATGCGTCCGAATACAGCGAAATGCCCGTGATTGCCGACACGCTCTTCAGGCTGGAAACTTTGCTCCAATCCGGATGGAAGAAGCCAAGGATGCCATAATTCTGCGTATAGTTGGAGAAGGACGTGGGTACGCCCGCTGCGTAGTTGTAGTTTTTGCTTTCCGAGCAGCGGAGACCGCTCCAGTTTCCGCTGACGAAATTCACCTTTTTCGTGCTCGTGTTGACAGAAGTCACGATGCCCACATGCTGCCAGCCCGTTTTGATGGCTGTGCCCGCCTTGGAGGTGTACTCATTCAGCACCACGATATCGCCGACCTGCGGCGTATAGAGGCCGTGACCATACGTCAGCACATCCGTATTGTAGCGCGTCTGGTATTTGGAATACCCAGAGTACGCCGAATACGTCGACGGATTCAGCATCGGGTGGAAGGATGACGTTGCAGGCGCAAAATCCGCCGCACCTGCCGAGTCCGGAATGACGCTTGTGCTGATGCCAAGCTGACGGGCGATAACCGAAACAAACGCCGCGCACCAATAGGTGTTGGTGAAAAACGGCGTATCGCTTGCACCCGCTGTTTTGTAGATTTCCTGTGCGTAAGCCGCTTCCGTCTTCGCAAACAGCATCGCCGCCTGTGCGAACTGTTTCCCCTTATCCGTCGCCGCCAGCGCCTTCCCCTCCCCCAGCGGCGTCCAGCCAAACATCAGCGCCGCCGCAATCAGCAGTGCTGACAGGATTCGTTTGCTTCCATTGAGCCAACTCGTTTTCATGGTTTCTCTCCTCCCCTATTCGTCCGGCTACACCCATTGCTGCGGACAGCATCCACCAGAGGCGCTGCACCGATGCTGTTCATATGTAAATTATACCTGACAAAAATCAACATGTCAAGAGTGACCAGCATAAATATGGCAATTTAGCGGATAAATTGGCAGGTTTCGTTCGCGCGGCATGCCATTGCACTATGTAACCTGTTTTTCTTTGTTGTTACACGGTCTTCTTACACATAAAATAACGCTGTTTTTTTGAACCGCAAGTATATCGTTTTCGGCTAAAAACAGACGCGAATAGACAGGGCATTTTGTGAAAAATCGCCGCCGTCTTTCCTAAAAACTTTCGGAATACGCGGAATACCGAAAAAATTTCGGAAAACCGATGTAACTTCGTTTCAATTAACCCATGTGTGTGGTATGATGAGTGCATCAGATGACACCGAAACGTACAACAAAACGCATCGGGGCTGCTGATGGGGTTCCCCTCCCCCTCATAATGGGAAATTTCACGCAACAAAGGAGGCTGCAAGGGATGGCTCGGAAGTACATGAAAATTGCCATGGTCGGACAGAAGCGCGTACCGTCCCATGATGGCGGCATCGAGGTTGTGGTGGGCGAACTGGCCAAGCGCATGGTGGCGCAGGGGCATTCCGTGACGTGCTATAACCGAACCGACAAGCAGCAGCCGAAGCCCGAAAATTTCAACGGCATCAGCCTGAAATATGTACCGACCATCCAGAAGAAGGGGCTGGCGGCGGTTTCCGCAAGTTTCTTCGGCTGCCTTTGCGCGGCGGTGGGCAATTATGACGTGGTGCATGTGCACGCGGAAGGCCCGGCGCTGTTCTGCTGGCTGCCGAAGCTGATGGGCAAGCGCGTCATCGTGACGGTACACGGGCTGGACTGGACGCGCGCGAAATGGCAAAACGGCATTGCGTCCAAGTGCATCAGGTTGGGCGAAAAGATGGCGGTGCGCCACGCGGATGAGCTGATTGTGCTGAGCCACGGCATGCAGCAGTATTTTGCGGACACCTATGGGCGCGAGACGCTGCTGATTCCCAACGGCGTGCCGAGCTACCAGCCGTGCGCGCCGGAGCTGATTCGCCAGTACGGGCTGGAAAAGGACAACTACATCCTCTATCTGGGGCGCATCGTGCCGGAAAAGGGCGAACACTACCTGATTGAGGCGTACAAGCATCTGCCGACGGACAAGAAGCTGGTCATTGCGGGCGGCGCGTCCGACTCGCAGGAATATTTCGACGAGCTGCGCGAAATGGCAAAGGACGACGACCGCGTAATCTTCCTCGGCTTTGTCCAGGGGCAGCTGCTGGCGGAATTGTACAGCAACGCTTACACCTACGTCCTGCCCAGCGACGTCGAGGGGATGCCCCTTTCGCTGATGGAGGCGATGAGCTACGGCTGCTGCGTGCTGACAAGCGACATCGACGAGTGCGCCTCCGTCGTTCAGGAGCACGGCGTGACCTTCCGCCGCGGCGATATCGACGATTTGCGCGCAAAGCTGGCGGATTTGCTGGCGAATCCGGCGAAGGTGGCAAAGTACAAGGCGGAAGCGCCGGATTACATCTGCCATTTGCACAGCTGGGACACGGTGACGCAGCGGAGGTTGGCGGTCTATCGCGGGGCTGTGCCGCAGGAAGAGCCGCATCGGGATTTGCTGCCGGCAGCGCTGGTGGCTGAGCTGGCAAAGCGCAAGTCGCTTGTGCGCGGCAAATAAAAAATCAGCATATATAAAGGAAGCGACTGCGACGGGCGCTTCCTTTTTTCGTGCATCCGCGCCTCCCCGGCTTGCTTTTTTGGCGATTGTGCTGTACAATAGGAAGATGGATGAGCCTACACAAGGAGGTGAGGACAGCATGTACGGCAAAGCCAAAGTCGGCAGGCCCGATTGGTACATGATGGGCGCTTGTATCGTATTCGCTTTGACATTCAGCCTGCGCAGCGTGCCGCTGGCGGTGCTTCTGCTGCTGTTCATGCCCTTTTCGCTGCTCTCCCTCACGGGGGAACTGCCCCTGCCGACCCGCAACGCGCCAATCTCCCAGACATTGCTCTGCATCGGTCTCCCGCTGCTCGTCATCGGCGCATTTTCTTCTCTGCTGCTCCTCCTGCCGAAGCTGCTCATTCCGTCCGTCTGCGTCTGGCTCTTCGGCGGCGCGCTGATGCTGTTCCTGCCGCCCGGCGCCTTCCGCAAATCGCGCATGGCAATGTATTGGGCGGTGATTTGCTTCGCCGCCGTCGTCGCGCTGCTGATAATGCTCCTTCAGCGCTATCAGGCGTACGGCGACCTGTATGAGGGCTTGTCCTATGACATCCTGCGTGTCATGATGAACGCGCGGACGCGCCCGCAGGTGCTGTATTCCGCGTATGTGTCCGGGCTGGCGGCGCTGGATGCAAAACGCACGGCGGCGCTGGAAAGTCTCGCGGCGCTGACGGGCGGAAACGTGCTGCCGTGGCTTTCCGAGGATGTGCTGCAGCAGCTGGAATGGAGCCTGCGCGCAACGATTGAGAGAACGCTGCCATCCATCATGCCTGACCTGCTGGTCAAAGGAACCATGGCGTTTTCGCTGGGGATGCTGCTGTGCTGGCGCAAATTTCCCGATGCGGAGGACACGCCGACCACCGACTGCTGGTTCATGCCCACCCCGCTGGGCATCAGCATGGCGGTGCTGCTGCTTCTGAGTGCGGCGCAGCTGTTTACAACGAACGCGACAGTTGCGCTGGCGGCTTCGCTGCTGGGCAGTGTGGCGTTCTGGAGCTTCGCGGTGCAGGGCGTTTCGGCGCAGAATTTCGCCATGCTACGCGCGGGTGCAACGCGCGGCCGCCGCTGGTTCCTAACCATCCTGATGGTGCTGTTCGTGCCGATTCTGCCGATGTTCGCGGGCTGCGTCGACCAAATCCGCGACCCGCGCGGACTGCGCGACGACCGCCATCGAAAAGACGATGATTTTTCTGATTTTTAAGATTTGAGGAGGATACAGATTATGAAGGTTATTTTGCTGGAAGATGTGAAGGGTGTCGGCAAGAAGGATCAGATTGTGAATGCGGCGGATGGCTACGCGCGCAACTTTCTGTTCCCCAAGAAGCTGGCGGTGGAAGCGACCCCCGGTGCGATGAAGGGCGTCGAGAAGATGCGCAAGGCGGAAGCCGAACGCGAAGCCCAGCGCCGTGCCGACGCGACGGCACAGGCGGACGCCCTGCGCGGCAAGGTCATCAGCATGTCGGTGAAGTGCGGTGCGCAGGGACGGCTGTACGGCTCGATTACGAGCGCGGAAGTTGCCGAGCAGCTGAAGGCGCAGCACGGCGTTGCGGTGGACAAGCGCGACATCAAGTGCGAGAACATCCGCGCCGTCGGCGATGTGGAGATTGAGGTTCGCCTGTACAAGGACATCTCCGCGAAGATGGTTGTGCATGTGGAAGCGGCGGCGGTGAAGTAAGGCAGTCACCGCCGGGGGGCTGCCCTCCCGGTCTGCCGGAAGGTTTTCTTCCTATTATAATGGATTTTGTTTGCAGCGGGGGTTTCGCCTCTGCGGAGGCGACCAAAGGGCTTTCCGATCGCCCTTTGGAAACCTTCGGGTTCGCCACCCATGCAGCTATATTTTTACCGCTGGATTAGGCGCGTCTGCGGACGCGCAGAGAAGCGACGAAGTCGCCTTAAATCAGTTTCCAGCCGCGCATAATGTCGGCGAGCTTCTGCTGGTTGGCTTCCTGCATGGGAATCAGCGGCAGACGCAGTTCGTTGCGGCACATGCCCATCATGCTCATGGCTGCCTTGCAGGGAATCGGGCTGGTTTCGCAGAACAGCGCCTTCACCATCGGCAGCAGGTCACGCTGCATCTGGGACGCTTCCGCCCAGTTGCCAGAGAGCGCGAGGGACGTCATCTTGCTCGTTTCGGCGGGCATGACGTTGCTCAGCACGGAAATGACGCCCTGGAAGCCCAGCACCATCAGCGGAATCGTCAGGTCGTCGTTGCCGCAGTAGAAGGTCGCGTTGTCGCCGACGAGGTTGATTTTCTCCATCGCCTGCGCCACGTCGGGGTTCGCTTCCTTCACGGCAACGACCTGCGGCAGGCGGCAGATTTTCTCAAGCGTCGCGGGCTGGATGTTTACGCCCGTGCGGGAGGGAACGTTGTAGACGACAATCGGCAGGCTGGTCTTTTCAGCAATTTCCGTGTAGTGCGCCACCAGACCCTCCTGCGTGGACTTGTTGTAGTAGGGGGTGACGACCAGCTGCGCCGCCACGCCGAAGTCCTTGACGACATTCGCCGCGTGGATGACCTCGCGCGTGCAGTTGCTGCCCGTGCCGGCAATGACGCAGGCGCGGTCTTTCGCGCGCTCGGCGACGAAGCGGATGACCTCAATGTGCTCATCCCACGTCATCGTCGATGGTTCGCCCGTCGTGCCCGCGGCAATCAGCGCGCTCACGCCGCCCGCAATCTGGCTTTCTACGAGGTTGTCCAGCGCATCCCAGTCGATTTCGCCGTTCTTGAAAGGCGTAATCAGCGCCGTACCAGTGCCTGTGAACAAAGGTTTCATTGTGATAACTTCCTTCCAGATATTTATACGATTTTTGCATTACACCCGGTGCGGAATGTACCCCTTGCGGCAGAGCAGCTCCGCCGTCAGGATGCCGCCGCCCGCCGCGCCGCGCACCGTGTTGTGGCTCAGGCAGACAAAGCGGTAGTCAAACAGCTTATCCTCGCGCAGACGGCCGATGGACACGCCGAAGCCGTTCTGGAAATCGCGGTCAAGGCGGGTCTGCGGGCGGGAGGGGTCTTCAAAATACTGCAGGAAGGGCTTGGGCGCGCTCGGCAGCTCCAGGCGCTGCGCTTCCGTCTCATAGTTCGCCCAGCGTTCCTTAATCTGCTCGATGGTCGGCTTTTTCTTGAAGCTGACGGACACCGCCGCCATATGGCCATCGGAGCAGGCGACACGCAGGCACTGTGCGGAGATGACGGGCAGCGTCGCGTTGACAATCTTGCCATCCTCCACATGACCCCACAGCTTCAGCGGCTCGTTTTCGCTCTTTTCGTCCTCGCCGCCGATGTAGGGAATCACGTTATCCACCATTTCGGGCCACGTCTTGAACGTCTTGCCCGCGCCGGAAATCGCCTGATAGGTGCACACGCTGACCTTCTCCGGCTCAAAATCAAGCAGGGGGGTCAGGGCGGGCACATAGCTCTGGATGGAGCAGTTCGGCTTGACGGCGATGAAGCCGCTCTTCGTGCCGAGGCGCTTTTTCTGCGCTTCAATGACGGCAAGGTGATCGGCGTTGATTTCCGGCACGACCATCGGCACGTCCTCGATGCCGCGGCAGGCGCTGTTGTTGCTCACGACCGGGATTTCGTGCTTCGCGTAGGCTTCCTCCAGCGCGCGGATTTCGTCCTTCTTCATGTCCACGGCGCAGAAAACGAAGTCCACATGCTTGCTCACTTCGTCAATATCCGCCGCATCGACGACGGTCATGCCCGCCACCTTTTCCGGAATCTCCCACGAGAACGCCCAGCGCTCCCCGACCGCCTCGCGGTACGTCTTTCCGGCACTGCGCGCCGACGCCGCCACACAGTTCACCTCAAACCACGGATGATCCTTCAGCAGCGAAATAAAGCGCTGACCGACCATGCCCGTTGCGCCAACAATGCCTACACGATACTTCTCCATTGGCTGTATCCTCCATCCATGTGTTTCTGCTGATTTTTTTGCGGTATCCTGTCCATCCGGATTCAAAAAAAGCCACCACAAGCCATCCTGCTCGCGGTGCGCCAAAGACCCGATTTTCCATGCAGTCGCCCGCATGATGCCCTGCCCATAAGGAACAGGCGGTGTCTCAGTGAATCAGCGCTCCGCCGGGGATTATTTTGCCCCGATGACAGTCACGAACCTGTCCGGCCCGCGCCCAAGCACAGGGTCTGCGGCTTCGTTTGCCCTGCCTTTCGGCGCACCACCCCTTCCCGCGGCCTCTTCGGAAGCCATCCTCCGCCGCGGTACACGATGCGTGCGCACCTCTGATTCCGTTCCTATGCAATTATCGGATACCAATGCTATCATAGCACGCTTTTGCTTATCTGTCAATCACTTATGAAGATTTCCGCCGTTTCTTCACCAGAAACCGCACAACCCCGCGCAGGGGCTTCGGCACCTTCACGCACACCATCCGCACCCGCATTTCTGTCACCTCCTCCCCACACAGATCAGCACCAGCCCGGCGATTGCCAGCGCCACGCCAAGCAGCGCCGCCCACGCCCACGCCGGGATGCACAGCAGCAGCACAATCAGCCCCGCCGCCACCAGCACGACGCCCGCAATCATCAGCGCGCGCTGACCCGTGCAGATGACCCATTGCCGCTCGCCGCAGGAGCGTTTGCGCATTCGTCTCCCTCCCCGCTCGGTTGATTCGGTTGAGGGTATGCGGGGGATGCGCCGCTTATGCCAGCAAGCCGAAATCCGCGAACGCCTTCGCCAGCCCGCCCGCCTCCACCGAATCGCAGACCGCGTCCGCGGATTGCTTTGCCGCATCCCCGCCATTGCCCATGCAGACGGAAAAACCCGCCGCGCCAAACATCGGCAGGTCGTTCAGGCTGTCGCCGAAGCAAATGCTGTCCGCCGGGTCAACGCCGATTGCCGCGCACACCTGCTTGACGCCGCTGCCCTTGTCATAGCGGCGGTTGGCGGTTTCCGCGTTCACAAGGTCGTGCTGGCGGTCGTCCATCAGTACAAAGTCGAACTCGCTGCATTCCGCCATGGCTTTGTCCAACTGCGCCCGCGTCGGGGACATGCACACGACGGAATAAACGGGTTCGCCGCCGTAATCGCGCATGGGCTGCATCTGCAATCGCCGCTCGATGGCCTCGCGCCAGCGGAGCAGCTCGCTGCTGCCGTTTTGCATATCGCGGGCGCGGAGAAAATCACGGAAGCCCTCGTCGCAGTACGCGCCCATGCGGGTCTGCACGGTGCGGAACACGCCGTTATCCGACAGCGCCGTCAGCACATGCGCCTGCTCCTGCGGGGTCATGGGGCAGTCAAAGACGTCGCGGCCGCCGACGACCACCAATCCGCCGGAGGACGCAACGTAGCCGTCAAAATCAGCGCAATGGAGAAGCGGCTTGAGCATCGCTTCGCAGCGGCCGGTGCAGAGGAAAACGCGGCGTCCCAAGCGGCGGGCGGATTCGATGGCAGCGACGGCGGATACGGGCGGCGCGGAATGCCCCGGCTGGGTGAGCGTGCCGTCGATGTCAAGGAAGATGGCGCGGTAATCGTGCATGGTGGATTTTTGCCTTCTTTCCTGGTGCAGTTCTTTCCTTATTATATAGGCTGTTTTGTCGCAGGGGGCGCTCCTGCGGGAGCGACGAGGGGCAATGGAAACAGAACCGATGTGGCTGCCGGAATCCCTGACATTACAATATGATATTATTCGCCCAAAACGCTGTTTTTCCTCTTGCCAGTTTCGTTTTTCCGGTGTATAATCAGCGGCGGAAGATTTCGCAAAGGAGCAAAATCATGGCATCCAAATCGCACGACCTGACGCACGGGCCGCTCGTCCAGCAGATTATCCTGTTTTCCCTGCCGCTGATGGCAACGAACGTGCTGCAAGTGCTGTTCAACATGTCCGACGTGGCGGTGGTTGGGCAGTTTGCAGGCCCGGAAGCGCTGGGCTCAGTCGGGTCTACCTCGATTCTTGTCTCGCTGTTCACCGGCTTCCTGATCGGCATGGGCAGCGGGGTCAACGTCGTCGTCGCCCGGTATATCGGCGCGCGGCACGACCAGGACGTGCACGAGGCGGTGCATACCTCGCTGATTCTCTCGCTGATTGTCGGCGTCATCATCATGGCGCTGGGTTTCCTTTTCACGCCCGCAATGCTCTCCATGCTCGGCACGAAGCCGGTGCTGATGGCGGGCGCGGTCAGCTACCTGCGCATCTACTGCCTCGGTATGCCCGCTATGGCGGTGTTCAACTTCGGCAACGCGGTGCTTTCCGCCGCCGGCGACACGAAAAAGCCGCTCTACTTCCTCTCGATGGCGGGCGTCATCAACATCCTGCTGAACCTGTTCTTCGTCATCGTCTGCCATTTGGCGGCGGCGGGTGTGGCGCTGGCAAGCATCATCTCCCAGTATATTTCGGCGGCGCTGGTGATTTTGTCCCTGCGCCGTTCAGGGAGCGTGGTGCGGCTGGAACGGTCGATGCTGCGGATTGAGCCGCACAAGGCAAAGCAGGTGCTGTCGCTGAGCATTCCCGCCGGTTTGCAGAACGCGATTTTCGCAATAGCGAACCTGTTCATTCAGGCGGGCGTGAACTCCTTTGATGAGCTGATGGTGGAAGGCAACGCCGCCGCCGCGAACGCCGACGCGCTCGTCTACGACGTGATGGCTGCCATTTACACTGCCTGCTCGTCCTTCATGAGCCAGAATTACGGCGCGGGCAAGCGCAAGCGCATCATCCACAGCTACTTCATCTCGATGGTGTTCTCCTTCGGCATTGCCCTTGTCATGAGTGCGCTGCTAGTCATCTTCGGGCGGCAGTTTCTCGGCATTTTCACAAACGTAGAGGAAGTCGCGCAAGCAGGGATGATCCGTCTGCGCATCATGGGCTGCTCCTACGCCTTCTCCGCCTTCATGGACTGCACCATTGCCGCGAACCGCGGGCTGGGCAAGAGCTTTGTGCCGACGGTTATCGTGATTATGGGTTCGTGCGTGTTCCGCATTATCTGGGTGTACACGGTGTTCGCGTACTTCCACACAATTGAGAGCTTGCACCTGCTCTACATCGTTTCGTGGGCGATTACGGCGACGGCGGAGATGATTTGCCTGCGCCGCGTCTACCGCGAGCAGATGCAGAAGCTGCCGCCGGACATTGACGGCGTGAAAGCAGCCGCCTGAAAGGAGCGATTTTCCCCGATGACCAGCATTCTGATTAAGGACACGACCCGCGAGGAACGCCAGCAGATTGTCGATGACGCGATTGGCAACATTTCCGCGTCCTGCGACGGCTGCGCGGAGGGCATCATCGAGATGTACCAAGCGTATATCGACGGCGAGATGGAGCTGCGCGAAGTAAACGCGGCGTTTAACGCACGGTACGTTTCCGGCGAGCAGGGCGCGGCACGGCGCAGCTGCTTCGGGCGCGGGTGGTAATTGTGCGCAAAGGAATCCCCCCTCGGATGAATGGCATCGGAGGGGGATTTTTATGTGCTTTTGTGGGGCACGCGCTTTGTCAGATTCGATGCGCATCCAGAAATTGCTGAAACTCCTCGTCCGTCATCGTCCCGAAGTCCACGGCCATCGGCTCATACCCCTCCTGCGACGCATATTCGCGCACATCCGCCAGCGTCGGGAAAACCTCGTCCTGCTCGTCGTTTTCCCACGCGCCCGTCGTTTCATCGAGGACATCCAGCTGCACGCGGTAGCCGCTGCCCTCGCGGTACACCGCCACGCGCGCTTCGGCGCAGAGCCACGCGCCGACGAGATTCGCGCGCAGGAGGTTGTCCATCCGGTGGATTTGCTGGTACTTCGCCCAGTACGCGGGCAGCCGCTTCTCGTCGCCCCTGCCGGAAACGAACCCCAGCACCATCAGCACCATCGAAAGCACAAAGACAATGCCGCCCAGTGTTTCGCTGGATTCCCGCAGCGCATAGCCGGCAAACAGCGGAATCAGCAGTGCCACCGTCAGGAGGTTATGCTTTTTGACGCGCGTTTGGATGGCGTGAATGTCCGCCATTTCGACGTTTTCCGGCACGAGCACTTGTTTTCTCATATTCCCTCCACCATTGCAGAAACGCCGCGTCGCTCATTTTGTCCCAATCGGCTTCGGCGGGAACGTAGTCCTTTTCTCGCATATAGTCCCGCAGTTTCAGGCGCGACGCGAAACGCTGTTCCGGCTCTTCCTCGCGCCAGTCGTCCGCCGCCATGTCATAGGCTTCGACCCGCAGGAAGCACACTTCCCCCTGCCGCCGGATGCGGTAGCGCAGAAAGCCGTCCGTCAGCACCATTTCGTTCGGAGCGGCATTTCGTCGGCTGGCACCTTTCGCCATGTCCACGCGGCACATCTTCTGCTGGAGGTCGTACTTCACAATCCGCACCGCATTGCCGATAAGACCAATCATCATTGTGATTACAAAAATTCCCAACACTACCGTTGACCACGGGTCGTCCCACGGCATCAGAAACACCGGCGCCATCCCCCCGACCAAACCGATTGCGAGGGACGCCACACACCAGTGCGCCGCGTTCATCTTCTTTTTTTCCAGCGCCTCAATGGCTGCGTTGCTTTCGACCTTCGGCATCGTCCGCACCTCCCCCCTCATTGTACCACCGCCCCCCGCTGCTTGTCAATCGAATCACAATCCCCCTTGCGCGGCGCGAAAATGCGTGGTAGAATAGACGGAAAGAAGTCGTTTCATCCCGCAGGAAGGAGGGGGGGCTCCCTTGAAATTGGAGCGGTTCGCGTATTTCCTCGCCGTCGCGCAGACGGGCAGCATCACCCTCGGCGCGCAGAAGAGCTTCATCACCCAAACCGCGATGAGCCAGCAGATGGCGGCGCTGGAGGCGGAATTGGGGCTGCCGCTGCTGAAGCGGAGCAAGTCCGGCACGTCGCTGACGGAGGCGGGGCAGGCGCTTGTGCCGATGGCGGAGCGGCTGGTTCAGTGCTATCAGGCGATAGAGACGTTTGCGGACGCGCAGCGCCATCAGCCGCGGACGCTGACGATTGCCTACACCGGGCCGATGGAGCAGCAGCTGCTTCTGCGGGCGATTCCGGCATTCCGGGTGCATCATCCGGAGGTTGAACTGCGCGTGCGGCAGCTGTCGATGGCGCGAATCGGCACGGCGCTGGAGGCGGGCGACTGCGACATTGCGCTGGCGATTCCGGGCGAAATCCCCTTGCAGCAGATGAAGCACGTCACGGTGATGGAGCGCCCCATCTGCGCCGCCGTCGCGTCGTCGCACCCGCTGGCGGGGAAAAATTCCGTCACCCTGCCGGAACTGACGCACTTTCCCGTCATCCTCCTGCAGGCGGGCGCGAATCGCAGGGCGAGCAGCCAAATCGCCCGCTGGCTGATGGGGCTTGGGTGGACAAAGGACGCGCTGCGCTTTGCGGACACCATCGAGGATCAGCTGCTGATGATCAACCTGAATCAGGGCATTTCGTTCATGCCGCAGGGCAGCTATCCCGTCGGCATCCGCCTGATTCCCATCGTCAGCGACACGCCGATTCTCCACCACACCGAGGCGGTCATGCGCCAGATGACGCCGCTGCACCTGCAATTCGTCGAGCAGCTTCGTCAGGCGGACATGGCGGAGCGGCATCCATAAGTTCCGCTTATGACGAGAAAGAAAACGCTTGTTTGACATTCCTTTCACAAAGCGGTATGATACAGGCATGAAAGGAGGGATTTTTCCCTATGAAAAAGCGTTTGATTTCCCTGTTTGTGGCGCTGACGATGCTGCTGTGCCTGATTCCGGCGGCATTCGCGGCGACCTTCAACGCGGGAACGTACACCGCCTCCGCCAACGGCATGAACGGCGCGGTGACGGTTGAAGTGACCTTCTCGGACAGCGCCATCACCGATGTGAAGGTGACGGAGCAGGCCGAAACGCCCGCGATTGCGTCCGGCGCACTGGAGCAGATTCCGGCGGACATCGTGGCGCATCAGACGCTGGCGGTGGACACGGTAACAGGCGCGACCATCACCAGCAAGGCGATTCTGGCGGCGGTCGAGGACTGCGTGAAGCAGGCGGGCGCTGACCCGGATACCCTGCGCACGCCGGTTGAAAAGAACACCGCGGACGTCGGCGACCGCACGGCGCACGTCGAGGTGCTGGTCATCGGCGGCGGCGGCACGGGTCTGGCGGCTGCCATGTCCGCGATGGACAACGGCGCGAAGGACGTGATGGTGGTCGAGAAGCTGTCGCGCTTCGGCGGCTCTACGTCCGTATCCGGCGCGGTCGTCGCGGCGGAAAACACCTACTACACGCAGAGCATCGGCTTGGAGCCGAACAGCGAAGTCTGGCTGGAGGAGTGGAAAGCATCCTCCGATTCGGACATCGGCGTGCTGGGCAAAGACCCCGGCTATCCGACCTACGCGCGCGTGAGCAACTACTTCACGCAGGTTGGCGAAACGGTCAACTGGCTGGAGGACGAGGGCGTTGCGCATTGGGTGACCTACCCCTTCTTCCCCAACGGGCGCTATCAGGTGCCGGATTACGTCATCGACAGCGAAACCGGCGCGGCTGACCCCGAAGGCGGCTACATGCTGATTGACCACATGGTGGACTGGCTGAAAAATCACGACGCTGACCTTCGCCTGAGCACGACCGGCACGAAGCTGCTGACCAACGACGCGGGCGACGTCATCGGCGCGACCGTGCAGGACGCAAGCGGCTCCTACGACGTGTACGCCTCCCGCGGCGTTGTGCTGGCGACCGGCGGCTTCGCGGCGAGCGAACCCATGATGCGCGAGTACCTGCCCCAGTTCGCCGACTGGATTGACCTGACCACCGCAGGCGCGGGCGACACTGGCGACGGGATGCAGATGGCGCTTGACGTCGGCGGCGTGTTCTACAACGACCCCTATGTCATCACCCTTGGCTCGACCAGCCGCAACGGCAGCATCGCGGGCTTCTGCATGTCCGTGAATCTGTGGGGGCGCATGGTTGTCAACAGCAAGGCGCAGCGCTTCTTCAACGAGGGTTACATGCCTTATCAGGCGACCGTCGCGCTGAGCCGCACGGAAGACGGCATCGCGTGGGCGCTGGGCGACAGCAAGTTCGCGGGCGCTGCGCTGCTGGACGCGGCGGTGGACGGCACCGAAGTCGTCAAGGCGGACACCATCGAAGAACTTGCCGCGCTGATGGGCGTGGACGCGGACACGCTGGTCAAGAGCGTTGAAACGTACAACACCGCCTGCGCGACGGGCAACGACACCGAATTCGGCAAGGGCGCCTCCAACCTGACCGCCATCGACGCGGCGCCGTACTACGCGGTGCGCATCTACGTCTGCACGGGCGGCACGATTGCGGGCGTAAAGACGAATCTGGACTTCCAAGTCCTGCGCGAGGACGGCTCGGTCATTAACGGCCTGTACGCTGGCGGCGAGACCTCGAACCGCGAGATGTACGCCTACGCCTACTCTTCCGGCTCCGGTGTCGGCTACGCGCTGGCATCCGGCCGTCAGATCGGCATGAACCTGATGAAGTAAATACAAGCAGGGCATCGTCAAAACGGCGATGCCCTGCGTTTTTGCTATTCGTTTCAAAACAAAGCGCGTTCCCCTTTTCACCAGACCCGCCAATGGTGTCCGCAGTGCTGGCAGACCGCGACACTCCTTGTCACCATCTCGTCGCGCCGGGGCGGCGGGCGTTTTCCCTTCCGCTCCGCCTCCTGCGACCAAATCACCGGCAGAAACAGCAGCTTGAACGGCCATATCCACCAGCCAATCAGCAGCCACCACGCCAAGCTGTGGCGCGTAGCCCGGCGTTCGCGAACCAGCTCCACCCGCACGTCACGGCTGCGGCAGCGTGGACATTTCATGCAAAGCACACCCTTTCTTTTGTGGATTTGCACCCGTTATACCGCATGTACGCCGCTTTTGCAATCACTTTTCCGGCATTTCGTACTGCGCGCGTTGAACGTGTCGAAGTCGCAGCCCTTCCACGCCATCGGGATGGGTAGGCGGCTCAGCTCCGAAAAGCGGATCAGGTACATCCGCATCAGGTCATGGATGTACTTTTTTTTGGGGGGGTGACACGGCGCTCCTGCCCGTTCATTGCTGCGCGATATTCTCCGGCTTTTCTTCCGAATCGGGCACTTGCGGCGCAAAAGGCAGTTCCAAAAGCTCGTCCGTCGGAAAAATTTCTTTTACTACATTTGCCATGTTTTCCCATAAATCTTCGCGCTGATTTTCAAAGAACCAACTGTCGTTTTGCGGCATTTCCGCCGCCGTATGCCAAATTTCGCTGCTGTCGCTCTGCATGTACTCCGTTTTTGTCAGGATGGCAATCGTCGACTGGCGACTTTCTACGATATAATACAGCTGATATTCCTCCCCCGTCGCCGGGTCAAGCGCCGCCAATCCTTTCTGCATCCGTTCCAAGTTCGTATTCCCCATTGCGTCCACGAAATCGAGGTCAATTTGGCGGATGAGCGCCATCTTGCCATTCACCATCTTCGGTACAAGCCCCGCTTTCTGGCAGACCTCGTACTGCTCCATCGTCCGGAAGCCCTTGATGACGTCCAGCGGATAGCCCGATTCGCGCTGAATCTGCGCTGCTTCGTTCATGGACAAGCCATTCAGCATCGCGCCCTTCAGCCCGACCGCCTCCGTCACGCCGCCCGAAATACTGCCGCCGATTGCGCCCCACTTGAAGCCCTCGCTGCCCGCCAAGGCTGCCTCGCGCGCCGCCTGCTGCATGTCGCCCGTGCGGACAGCCGTCGCGATGAACGCCGGCACGCCCGATTTCGCCGCGCCAAGCAGACCGCGGACAGCGCTGTCTTTGGCTGCCATCGCGAAAATCATGCTGACCGCCGGCGCGCCCACGCCTGCTGACACAACGGAAACCGTCACGCACACCAAAATCACGCCCGTGCCGATTGCCACGTTGCGAATCACGCGGTCGTAGGCATCATCGTAGTCCGTCCACGGCACGGCGACCGTCTCGTTGTTTTCACCAAGGGTGAAGATGTACTTCTCGCCCTGAAACTGCGCGTTTAATTCGGAAAGCGTATAGCCGAAGTAGACGTTCTCCTGCGAGTTGAACGCCAGCTCGTCCAGATACTCCTGAGAGATATACACCGCCTGTACGTTTTCCACAAAATAGTCGCTGCTGTCCAAATCGGACACCAGCTGTTCGTACAGGCTGTTTTCCAGATACGGCAGCAGCGCCGCATCCCCCATCCGGCGGAATTCTGGTGCGCTTTCACCCAGCGCACAGCCCGCCAGCAGCACCAGCGCCATCAGCAGCGAACAAAGCTTTTTCATCCGCATTCCCCTCATTTCAGGCGCTCCAGCGAGAAGCCGTTGCGCACATACGTCTCCAGCAGCTCCTGCGAGCCGACGAAAATCGTTTTTGTTGTGGATTCGCCCGTGTATCGGTTGCTGACCGAAATGGTGTAGATGCCCTCCTGCGTGTAGCGGTCGCCGTCCTTCGCGGGGCGGTTGAAGCGCTCATCCTCGATGACGCCGTTCGCCGTTTCCACCAGCACCGCGCGCCGAACGTTGATGTCCAAATACCGCGAGCGCGCCAAATCCAGCGAGAATCCAGCCTCCGCGACCGATGTGTTCTGCAGCTCCGCGCCCGTCAGCAGGTCAAACGGGTAGACCATGCAGTTGCCGTTGCGGATGGAGAAGCGCAGGAAAATCCGGTAATTGCCAAATTTGCTGGTGATGTGCGTCAACTCGCCGTCCTGCACCTCGTAATCCAGCGCCACCTCGTAGTCGCCCTCTTCGTGCAGCACAATCCGCGTATTCGCGCCCGTTGTGCCTTTCGCCAGCAGATAATCCGTGTAAACCGCCGGTTCATTTTTAGCATTCTGATAATCCGTGTGGCGGACAATCAGCGTGCCGCGCCCGAAGTTCGTTTTGGGAATGCCGAACTGCTGGTCATAGCCGTTCGCATCCGCCGCGAGAGAAAGCTGCGCGTTGCCGTTCAGCGCGTCGATATCCTGCTCCAAATCAAACCACAGGGTAACAGAATCGCCCAGCGTCTTGATGAAAACAGGCTGCTGATTTTCGTCCGCCGTCACGCGGGTGAAGCCCGTCAGGAAGAATCTTCCCAGCCGCCAGCCGAAGTGCTTGTCGTCACCGCTGATGGTATCCTGCTTGGCATAGCCCGTGTCAACCCCAGCATTTACGGCCTCTTCCGAGAAGTAATAGATGGATATGCCCTGCTGCTTGCAGCATTCGCGCAGGCGCGCCATGCTGTCGGCGTACTGTCCCGCGTCAGCAAACAGCGCCATTGCGCCCGCGTAATCCCCCGCTTCCTGCGCCGCTACTGCCTTTTCATAGCGGCTTGCGCGGCAAAGCGCGTCGCTGTCCGCATAACCCGCAAGTTCCGTGTAGAGGGCAATCGCGGCATCGTAATTTCCGCTTGCCGCTTCCGCCTGCGCCTGCTGATAGCGGTACTCCTTCGCCAGCGCCGCGCTGCCCGCATAGTCGCCCAGCGTGTCCAGCAGGGCGGTGGCTTCGGCATAATCCCCCTGCTCCGCAAACTGCTTTGCCTGAACCTGCTGTTCATACGGGAACGCATTGCGGTCGGCGGACAAGTCCATCCACAGCGCCGGGCGAACCCCCAGTTTTTCCGTCACGCACTTCGTCCCGACCGCGCCGCGGACATCCAGAAAGCACGCGTCGTAGCTTTCCTTGCCGGCGAGCGCAGCCACCAGTCCGTTTCGCCGATGCCGATAGTGGTGAAGCCCAGAAACTTCGCGCCCCGTGACCGGGCATATTCCGTGCCGCTGACTTTCCGCTGCTCCTGCTCCGGAAGATACTGCATCACCTGCGCGTAGCTGAGCAAAAAAACGCGCGTTTCCGCCGGTTCAGCATCCGTATTCTGCCATTCCGGATTCCCATCCGCCGCCGTATCCGCCAGCGTCACCGGGGCAATCGCCGCCCACTCAGCATCCGTGAACGCCGCGTGAAAATCCGCCTGAAGCCACGCATTCAGCGCGCTTTGATTCCACGCGGCATCGGTTTTTTCGTCATGGAACGGCAGGCAGTCCAGCGCATAGCGGCTCATCAGCAGCGCTTTGCCGCCCTGCACATCCAGCACCTGCCACGCAATGGGCTCACTGCCGTTATCAAGATTGCCATCCTGTTCATATTGCCCGAAAATGACCGTATCGCCGACCCGCGTTTCTTCCGCGTACCCCGCGCAAACCCAGCAAACGAGCGCCGTCAGGCACACAGCAAGCAGCTTTTTCATTTTCCGTTCCCCCTCCGCCGTTTTCGCTTCCATTATAGCACAATACAGCTGAAATTGGTAGTATATTTACACCCGATTTTCCCCAAAACACCAAAACAAAAAAACGCCGCGACTCCTCTTGGGAATCGCGGTGAAGAAGTGGAGCATGGCAAGCAGCATACGAACCCTTTTCCCTTTTCTGCGCCGTCAATTTGGTTGAGGGTGATGGTGCTCGACTTACCGGAATAGTTATAGGTGATCTTGACGCGTCCATCGTCGTAAACGAAAACGGCATTGACGAAGGTCTGCACGAGGCGCTTCTGACACTCCCTGTCCTTAACGTCCAGATCCCGTAGCCGCAAGAGGAAGTACTCGATATGTTCTCGCGTGATGCGGATGCCGGAGGTCAGCTCCAAATCGGCCAGAGAAGCGGTCAGGGCGGCTTTCTGCGCGTCCAGTTCATCCATGCGGGACTTTGTAGCGGCGTTGAAGATACCCGCCTCTATGGCCCGCACAAGGTTGTTTATGGCTTTGTCTATTTCTGCAAGCTGTGCTTCAAACACGGCTTTTTCTTCTTGCACTTTATCGGTGACTTGGTAATACTCCCATGTCCGGTCTATGATGTACTCCATCAGCTCGTCGTCGTGTAGCAATTTCACCGTCTCGTCCAGCACCAGCGCCTCAATCCAGTCCTGCCGCACCGGCTTTTTATCACAGGCTTTTTCTCTCCGCCGTTTGATACACCCGTAATAGCTGTACTTGGCGCCCGTGTGGCTGAAACCGCTTTCCCCAACCATCGGGGATCCGCAATGACCGCAGAATAGCTTATCGGTCAGCAGGTATTCGACTTTTGTCCATGTGTGAGACGGAGCGCGCCGGTTTATCTTGAGAAGTTCCTGCACCCTGTCAAACGTGCTTTTGTCTACGATAGCTGGAACGCCTCCTTCCACGCGCACAACGTCTTTGTAGGCGTATATGCCGATGTACTTTTCATTTTTTAGCAGCTTTGTCAGGCTGTTTTTCGTATATAGCTGCTTCCGGGCGGTGCGAATCCCCTGCTCGTTTAGTTGACCCGTGATTTCCGAAATGGTCGCTCCTTCTGCGTACAGGTCGAAAATCTTTTTGACAATGGGCGCGGTCTGCGGGTCGATAACAAAATGTTTGTCACTGTCAAGCGTGTATCCCAACGGGACCGTTCCCCCGACGCACTGACACTTTTTTGCGCTTTCAAGCTGTCCGCGACGGATGTTTTGTGATAGCTGGATGGAATAGTATTCCGCCATACCCTCCAGTACGCTCTCCAGAATAACGGCTTCTGGTGAGTTTGGGAGACTTTCCGCAACGTACTCCACCCGTACCCCGTTTTTCTTGCAGGTGTGTTTGTTGAACGCGATTTCTTCACGGTTGCGACCGAAGCGGTCAACCTTCCAGACAATAACGACCTGAAATTGATGCTTTCCTGTGTCGGAAAGCATTTTTTGAAAAGCCTCCCGGTTATCGTTTCGACCTGTCATGGCACGGTCGATGTATTCGTGTACGACGGTATATCCTTGCGCTGCCGCGTACTCATGCCCTTTGGCGAGCTGTCCTTCTATGGACTGCTCTGTCTGTCCGTGGGAAGAGTAGCGGGCATAAATGACGGCGTTTGTCGTGGTATCCGGCTTTTGTGCGTTTAAGTTTACGGATACTCTCATTGTCTGCCCCTTTCTATTTCATTGCCAGAAGCACTTCCTGCTTTACCGCGGACGGCGTTTCTGATACTTGTCCCCGTCCAGCAGACCGCGGGCGTAGATCATAACTTTTTCGAGGTCCGCGCTGTCAAGCCCAGAAAGCATAGTGGTAACATCCTCTGGCAGAGACGGGCCTGTCTTTTGCGCTACTGTGTAATCCGTATCGTCATCAGTACGACCCAGCAGATAGTCAGCGGATGTTTGGAGCATAGTCGCTGCACTGCGCACGATTTCGACATTCGGCTTCGTACCCTTTTTCCAGTAAGATATGTTAGAGCGGGTTGTCCCCAACTTTTCAGCGGTACTTTGAGAGCACGGTTCGATGCCGCGTACACGGCACAGCGCCTCATAGCGTTCATAGAAAGTCATTTATAATTCCTCTGTCAGCAAAATATTTTTTGCCAGAACACTTGACAGGCTAAATTTCTTGCGCTATAATGCAAACGACAGCTAAAGAAATTTGGCTACGAAAAGGAAGCCCCCGCAAAAAGGAGCCTTTTCAGCGGTGACATCAGGTGTGGCAATTTGATTATACCGCAAGAGTTAAATTTTTTCAACTGTCCAGATAAAAAAATTTTTTGCAAAGGAGGTTTAGGGCTTGTTAGATAAGTGGATCGCCGACGTGGTGGGCAGGATGCACGCTGCCGAGATTACTGGTAAGCGGCTGGCCGCTGAGTGCGGCTATACGGAGAGCTATCTGTCTACCGTGCTTCACGGCAAAAAGGGTGACAGCGCGACGCAGAAAAAAATCATGGATGCTCTGGCTCGTCTGGAGCATGAAGCCGCTGATGACGATGGGCAGGACTGAGGTTCTGCTGCCCGCTGCTGATACGCGAGTGCTGTGCGCCACCCTGCTTGACGCTGTTCGGCGTTTCTACGAGAATCCTGAAAATCAGCAGCGGTTTGAAGCATGGTTGTCCGAGAAAAAGACTCAAGGAGGCAAATTGAAAGATGATTGAGATTAAAGTGACCGTTGAAATCCCCGGCATGACTGAGGCCATCAACAATCTTGCGCAGGCTATCGCCGAAAAGAAGCCTGTTGCTGTCGAAGCCGTGAAGCAGGAAGCTCCTGCCGTTCAGGCGTCCGCGCCTGTCGCGCCCGTGGCAGCCCCTGTGGCCCCCGTAGCACCCGTTCAGCCGCCTGTGCAGACTGCTCCCGCCCCTGCGCCTGTTGCGCCAGTAGTGGCCTCTGTGACCCCCACCGTGACCGCGGCATCCGCTCCCGCACAGCAGCAAGCGCCTACGGCGGCAAAGCGCATTACCTTGGATGACCTGTCCCTTGCTGGTGCGAAGCTGGTTGACGCCGGGAAGATGGACGCGCTCATCAACGCACTCCAGAACTTCGGCGTGGCCGCCATTACGCTACTCCGCGAAGACCAGTATGCGTCCTTCGCTGACTGCCTGCGCTCGCTGGGCGCCAACATTTAAGGGAGGAAAGACTGATGGCCACTCCAGCAAAGCACGCGCTGCTTAGCGCGTCCGCGGCTCATCGCTGGCTGAAATGTACGGCCGCGCCGATGTACGAGATGCAGTTTCCCCCGAAAACGTCAGAGTATGCGGAGGAGGGAACGCTGGCACACAGCATTTGCGAGCTGTATGCTCGCAAGAAGTTCACCGTCATGAGTACGCGGAAATTCAACAGCGAGCTGAAAAAGCTGCAAGAACATCCGCTTTACAAGCCCGAAATGCTGACTACCGCAGAGGCATACGTCCTGTATCTGTATGAGGTCTGTATGAGGTATGAGGGAACGCCACACGTCAACATGGAAGTCCGAGTTGACCTGTCCGACTATGTGCCGCAGGGGTTTGGCACTTGTGACTGCATCATCATCGGCGGTGATACCCTGCACATCACGGACTACAAGCACGGTCAGGGTGTTGTCGTAGAGGCGGAGGGCAATCCGCAGATGATGCTTTACGCGCTGGGCGCACTGAAACGGTACACGCCTGTTTTCGGGGACAAGATCAAGCGGGTGTCTATGGCGATTGTACAGCCCCGTATCACGCAGGACGTGAAAGAATGCGAAATGACCGTGGATGAGCTTCTGGCATGGGGTGAAAATGTGGTCAAGCCTGCGGCGCAAAAGGCTTTCAACGGCGAGGGTGAGTTCTGCGCAGGTGCGCACTGTAAATTCTGCCGCGGGCGCGACGTTTGCCCAGCACGGGCAAAGCTCAATACCGCCTTGGAGGATTTTAAGGACTGCATCACGCCGGATAAGGCGCAGAACCCGCTTGACCCCGCCGCACGCAAAGTGCTGGGACTGCCGCCCGTTCTGACTGATGCGGAGGTTGGTGACCTGCTGACCAGAGGCGCAAATCTGGTCGAATGGTACGAAGGGTTGCGGAGTTATGCCCTGCAAGCGATTCTGGACGGGAAAGAGATTCCCGGCTACAAGGTGGTCGAGGGGCGTAGCATTCGCGCTTTCCGTGATACGGATGCGGCACTGCAAAAGCTGATGGATTCGGGCTTTGACAAGGCGGTTATCTACGACTACGAGCCGAAAACGCTTGCCCAGCTTGAAAAGATCGTGGGCGCAAAGCGCTTTGCTGAATTGCTCGGAGACCAGATTGTGAAGCCAAAGGGCAAGGCTACACTGACGGATGAGAAGGATCCGCGTGCGGCGTATAGCTCCGCTGTCGTGGACTTTGCCGGGGTGGCGCAGGATGGCTGACGTGCGAGACGGGCCGCTTTACCGGAAGGAAAACCTCGTACTTAACGTGGACGGCGAAACGGTTCACATTGACTGCCCAGAACGTTTTGCGTGGCTGCTGGATGACAAACTGGGTGGAGATGCGGCTGACTATTTCCGGGACACGGTGACGAATCTGTGCTTTGACCCTGACCTGTGCCCCGGTGAATGCGACCGCACCTATGGGCTGCAAGAGCACTATCAGAATGTCATTCGAGATGCGCTGGACGTGCTGGCAGATGCGCAGGAGCATGAACTATGCCGTCCGTGGACGAGTGGTAGGGTGTCGATAAAAAGGTACAACGAAGCTGTGAGAATGCTACAAAATGAACTGTAAATTGAGAAAGTGAGGATTCTATCATGTATCAGAATGATGCTCAGAAAGTCTTGACCGGCGAAGTTCGCCTTTCCTACTGCAACCTGATTCAGCCCCGTGCGCCCCTGAGCGGACAGGGCGACCCCAAGTATTCCGTCACCATCCTCATTCCCAAGACCGACGTTGCTACCAAAGCGGACATCGACGCTTCCATTGAGGCGGCGGCGCGGGAAGCTGTGGGCAAGCTGTGGGGCGGTGTGCGTCCCCGCTTCGATTCCATCGTGTGGGACGGCGACGGTACGCGCAAAAACGGTCTGCCTTTCGGCCCGGAGTGCAAGGGGCACTGGGTCTTGACTGCCTCTACCAAGCAGAAACCGCAGGTTGTCGGTATTGACAATATCAACGCGGAGCTTGCCCCGCAGGACATTTACAGCGGCATGTACGGCCGTGTGACCCTTCGTTTCTTCGGCTATTCGCAGTCCGGCAATCGCGGCGTGGGCTGCGGACTCGGCAATGTGCTGAAAACCCGCGAGGGTGAACCGCTGTCCGGTGGTGCGTCTGCCGCCGCAGACTTTGCGGGCATCGGCAATTCGGTCGTGCCGCCCGTTGACCCCGTGACCGGGCGCGCAATCAACCCTATCACCGGCCAGCCGATGTAATACGATGACGGAGCGCCGGGAGATTGTGTATAAATCCCGGCGCTCTTTTTTAGGAGGTAAAGTGTGAAAACTCGTTTTGATTGTGCCGATAGCTGGACGACCGCCACTGGCGAAGAAATCCAGATTAAAGAAATGACTACCATTCACCTGATGAATTTGTTCAGCATGTTCGTTCGTCGTCCAGATCGCACGATGGCAATGCTTGTTTCCGACATTGACAGCGGTGAGTATGCGGAGCGCGTATGGCTTCCGCGTAAGACGGAGGACGTAAAGCAGTCCATCGCTAACGTAACGGGCATGTCAGAAGCAGAACTGATTGACTATGCCCTTTCTTCTCCGCTGGGCGAAGCGGTCAAAGCCGAACTTGTTAAGCGCGGTGTACAGTTTGAAAATTCGCTGGCGATTATTGCAGGGAGGAAAAACGTATGAAAAAGACGGTTCGTGTGGTCGGCTTGATTGTGATTATCGCACTGGCGCTGTTGACGCTGACCGGTTGCTCAGATACCCCTACTGTAAGCGGCACGAAAGCTGACGTGCAGGCGCAGATGGCTGTGGCCAATTCTTTAACGGATAACCAGCCTACACCAACGGACATCAGCTACTCGCTGGAACGGTATAACCTGATTCGACGTGCCTATTGGGTCAATGGTCAGCGCGAAAAGGCAAACGCGCTCGTGTGCGCGGTTGAAAAACCGCTGGGCTATATCGTGCTCTTTGCCGGAAACACTGTTGTCGGCAATTTCGTCGTAGACGGAAAGGTAACAAGCCTGAATAGCTTCCTGTCCCCTGACAGCGAATATTACGAGTATTCAGGTGGTGAATACCGGGCGTATAACAAGTGGCTTGCCGACGTGGACGGCAGCTATGGTGAGAATGATGACGGGATTTTCTTCTTCACCCCGGATGGAAAATACATAGAATGGGTGGGCGAATACCTGTACTCCGACATTCCTTTTGTCGTCGATAGCCCGGTCGTGCGGTATGAAGGAGGCGTGGCAGGTGAATAAGGTCATTGCTGGTTTGCTGTGTCTGTTGATGGTCGTTCTGCTGTTCTGCACGGTTTTCTTTTCCTGCTTTCCTGCCGGACGCGCCATGTGGAACTCATGGTTTTTCGCCGTACAAAAGGCTGATGATGCGACGGCGTACAGCACCCGTAAGCAGGTAGAGGATACCTGCCGCGCAATGATGGCGAGTTACACAAGTGACAGCCTGATTTACCAGCAGTACAAAGATAGCGAAAATGAAGAAAAGCTGTCATGGGCTGAACAGGCGAAGATGCGCGCAAACAAAACGGCGGCAAGCTATAACGAATATGTGCTGAAAAACTCTTTTGTCTGGAACGGCAATGTTCCAGCAGACATCCGCACGTCGCTTCCGTATTGGGATTAAGGGAGGGTGAAAGATGCCGCATCACCTTTCCATTGATCTTGAAACCTTTTCCAGTGAACCCATCAAGAAAACGGGAAGCTGGAAATACATCGAAAGCCCGGATTTTGAAATTCTGCTGTTTGCCTATTCTCTTGACGGTGCCCCTGTGCAGGTGGTCGATTTGGCGTGCGGGGAAAAACTTCCTGACTGGATGGTTCCCGCGCTGACAGATCCCAATTACATCAAGCACGCCTACAATGCACACTTTGAGTACGGCGCCTTGCAAAAGGTCTACGGCGGTATGCGGCCGTCGCAGTGGCGCTGCACCATGTTTCACGGTCTGTACTGTGGATACACGGCGGGCTTGGACGCAACAGGCAAGGCGCTCGGTTTGCCGGATGACAAGCAGAAGAACGCGGCAGGCAAAGCCCTGATTCGCTATTTCTGTGTACCCTGCAAGCCCTCACGGGCGAATGGTGGGCGCACACGCAATCTGCCGCACCATGATTCTGATAAGTGGAAGCTGTTCAAAGAGTACAACCGTCAGGATGTGGTAACGGAGATGGAAATTGAACGCCGCCTGAGCGCTTTTTCTGTTCCCGACTGGGTACAGCATCAGTGGGAGGTCGATCTGATGATTAACTCCCGCGGCGTGGCGGTGGACATTGATTTGGTGCGAGGCGCGCTGGATGTGGGAGCGCGTGTCAAGCGCGACTTTACCGCCGAAGCTGTTGCGGTTTCCGGCATTCGCAATCCTAATTCAGTTAAGCAGCTTGCCGAATGGCTGAACGAGGAAATGGATGACGAAGAAATTAAAGACCTGCGCAAGGGAACGGTCTCACGTCTGCTGGCAAAGGAGGGTAACAGCGCTGAGGTTCAGCGTATGCTTGAAATTCGTCAGGAACTAAGTAAGACCTCTACCAAAAAGTATGATGCGATTGAAGCGTGTGTCTGCGGTGACGGACGCGTGCGCGGGCTTCTCCAATTCTACGGTGCGAACCGCACGGGCCGCTGGGCTGGACGACTGGTGCAGGTGCAGAACTTGCCGAGAACCTACACGAAGGCGATTGAGGTGGCGCGAAAGCTGGTAGAGCAGAAGAACGCTGATGCTTTGCGCGTGCTGTACGGTTCTGTGCCGGATACACTTTCTCAGCTTATCCGCACAGCCTTTATAGCGCCGGAGGGGCATGTGCTGATAGACGCGGACTTCTCGGCTATCGAAGCTCGCGTCATATCGTGGCTGGCGGGCGAAGAATGGCGGCTTGAGGTGTTCCGCTCACACGGCAAAATCTACGAAGCGAGCGCGTCACAGATGTTCGGCGTCCCCATTGAGAAGATCAAGAAGGGCAATCCAGAATACGCCCTGCGCGCGAAGGGCAAGGTGGCAGAGCTGGCGCTGGGCTATCAAGGATCCGCTGGGGCGCTTATCAACATGGGCGCATTGGACATGGGACTGACCGAGGATGAGCTGCCGGACATCGTGGAGCGCTGGCGGGAGGCCAACTCCAAAATCCGTGACCTGTGGTACGCAATGGATGCGGCGGCTGTACAGGTGATACGGTGCGGTGGCACAGCCAGAGTGCGTAACGTCGTGTTTGCCCGTGAGTATGACGTAGTGCAGGGCGTTTCCTGCATGACAATTACACTACCCTCCAGCCGCAAGCTGTATTACATCAACCCGTCTCTGGGCACAAATCAGTGGGGTCGCCCATCTATCGCGTATATGGGCATGGATCAGAAAACGAAAAAGTGGAAAAGCATTGAAACATATGGGGGCAAGCTGGTTGAAAACTGTGTGCAGGCCATAGCTCGTGACTGTCTCGCTGGAGCGCTGGACAGGCTCGAAGCGGCGGGACTGCCGGTGGTATTTCATGTACATGACGAGGTGGTCATCGACACTGTACCCTTTGACGCGCCTGAAAACATGCTGCATTTGGTTGAGCGTATTATGTCGGAGCCCGTTTCGTGGGCACCGGGTTTGCCGCTTAATGCGGACGGATGGGTTGGTGCGTTTTTCACGAAGGACTGATTGGAGGTAGGAATATGCACGATACGGAGTTTTTCAAGAAGCTGGTTGAAAATATCGTCATGTGGAGTTTCGTCATAGTAATCGTCGCATTGGCGCTTACTATCCTCGGACTGCCGCTGTATCTTGCGCTGACCGTAGACTGGAAATTCGCTCTGATTTACCTGCTGTATCCCATCGTGCTGATGGTGATGGCTGCGTTGGCGGCATCAAGGGGCGGTGACGGCGAATGAGGATTGTTAAGCCGTCTGTTCTGCTGTTGGAACACCCCATTTCTCCTGAGGATGTAATGCGGCGCATTGAGCTGTGCGGGCGTGTATGCTACAAGTCGGAGGGAAAGATTACATCCAGCAGCTACAAGGGGTTCATTCAGCGCATTGTCAAGCGCGGGCATGAAGCAGTGCTGGAGCACGGGAACTTGATAATCGGCATGAGCAAGGATTCTGATGGCGATTCAGGCGCGTGGCTTTCCGCTTTGGACAGAGCCTTTGAGCAGACAGGTACAGCTTCTTACATCCGAAAGACTCACGGTAACGCACAAAATATTGTTTCCGGCAACGTGCGGGCGTGGCGTGATGTGCTGCGCGTGTGCGCTGCGACGAATACCCGCATACCCGCTGCGGTTCACTGCATCTTGGAAGCATACGGCGTACTGTTTTCGGATTTGCTCGGCAATGTGTTCTCAGCCGGTGACGAGGAGGCATGGATACTGCATCCCGGCGAGCTGACGAGCGGCCGTGAAATCAGGAAGCACGTCTGCGTAACCTGCTGGTTCACCTGCGACCGCGGTGTGTCGCACGAGTTAGTGCGTCACCGCCCTGCGTCCTTCTGTCAGGAGAGCACTCGTTATTGCAACTACCAGCGTGGGGACTTTGGCGGTGAAATCGCGGTCGTTCAGCCCGCCTGCTTCGGTCCTGATTCAGCCGCATATGGGACGTTCATAGAGGCTGTTGTCATGGCGGAACGGTACTATTTTGACCTGCTGAACATCGGCGCAACGGCGCAGGAGGCGCGTGCGGTACTGCCGACCTGCCTGAAAACGGAGGTCGTGATGACCGCGACAGTTGAGGAGTGGCTGCACTTCTTCCGCTTACGCTGCTCGGAAGCGGCGCATCCGCAGATGAGGGAAGTGGCTACACAGGCAAAGGAGCTGATGCTGGCGGCGATGCCGCGAATGGGGGCGTGGGTATGACAGTGGGCGTGTGCCCCGTCTGTGGTAAGGCGCTGGAAAGCGTTGCCTGTACGGGCCTTCGCTGCGGTCATCCGTGGCTTGATAGCGTGCGCGTTCATGCCAACGGCGAAACGTGCGCTTCGCAGTCTCCCCCCCCGTAATTGCGTCGGATACGGTGTATCTGTCTGACTGCATTACCGGGATGCGCCGGATGACGGATGAATCCGTAGACTTGATTGTGTCAGACCCGCCGTATCTAATCAACTATGCTACGGGACACAGGCAAGATAAAGCGCACGACTTCTGCACCCCGATTCAGAATGACTCAAACCCGGAGCTGATTCAGAAGTACGTCGAAGAGTGCTATCGCATACTGAAGCCAAATTGCGCTTTTTACATGTTTTGTTCTGCAAAAACGCAGGATTTCTTCAAAACAGCGGCTCAAAATGCTCATTTTACGATCAAAAACGCGATTGTTTGGGTGAAAAGTGAGTGGACGATGGGCGACTTGAAAGCGCAATTTGGGCAGCAATACGAAGTGCTTTTGCTGCTGAATAAAGGTCGCGCTCCGTTTAACGGAAAGCGGCTGGGCGACGTGTGGGAGTTTCCGGGCATACGCGGACGCAAACAGCTTCACCAAAATCAAAAGCCGGTAGAGCTAATACAGCGGTGCATTGAGAAGCATTCCAAAGAGGGTGACGTTGTATTCGACGGCTTTATGGGAAGCGGTACGACGGCGGTTGCGGCGGCTCGGATGAATCGGCACTTTATCGGCTTTGAAATCGAGCCGAGGTACTTTTGGATAATCCACAACAGACTTTGTGAGGAGGTATAGCATGGGGCAAAGTATGAACAACTGTGAACGGGTGGAAATGCTCCGCTTGATGGCGGAGGAGCTGAATGACAGCATCAGCACCTATGAAGGGGCGAAGAAGGGGCCGAAGGACGCTACACAAGCGTATGGCGGCGTGACGGCGAGCAGCACTGCCGCGGCGATTAAGCGAAAGATCGTCCACATGCGGCAGGTGCTGCTTGACCTCGGTGAGCGGCTATGAAGCATTACGGCGACATTACCAAAATCAGCGGCTGCCACGTCCCGCCCGTCAACGTCGTCATCGGCGGCAGCCCTTGTCAGGATTTATCTGTGGCGGGCAAGCGGGCGGGACTGGCAGGAGAACGGTCTGGTCTGTTCATGGAGCAGATCCGGCTTATAAAGGAAATGAGGCTTGCGGATGAGCAAAGAGGCAACAGCGGGGGGGGTGTCCGCCCCCGCTTCATGGTCTGGGAAAACGTACCGGGAGCTTTCAGCTCCAACAGAGGCGCAGACTTTGGCGCAGTTTTACAAGAAACGATCAGGGTCATCGAGCCGGAAGCCCCCGATGTGCCTGTGCCTGACGGTGGATGGCCAATGGCAGGATGCCTGTTTGGGGCAAACGGCGGCTGGTCTATCGCGTGGCGGGTACTTGATGCGCAGTTTTGGGGAGTCCCCCAGCGCCGCCGTCGTATCTCGCTTGTCGCAGATTTTGGAGGCGAACGCGCCCCAGAAGTATTATTTGAGCGCGAAGGCCTGTCTTGGGATTATCCGGCGCGCAGAACGCCGAGGGAAAGAACTGCCGCCGATGCTGCGGGAAGCGCTGACGGCGCAGAGCAAAGCGGTGTCCGATGCTTGAACCCGTGGGATTCTCAGACGATTCGGCAATACGCTGTCGATGGCGTTTCTCCGTGTCTGTCGAGCAATGCGACGGGAGGACAGAATCGCGCTGGAATATGCGCACCCGTTGCTTACGCACAGCAGAGCTTTGGCAATTACAATCCATCTGATGTCGCGGGGACACAGCTCGGCAGGCAAGCAAAGGACGCAACAGACCTCGTATGCTACCCCGAAACGGCGCGGTCACTGCTTGCACGGCATGATGGGAGTCCATGCCTTGACCGGGACCCGAACGTCGTGTTTCAGCCCTCCCCGATTGCGTTTTCCAATCGCGGTCACACAGGCGGCGAAACGGCCGAAACCCTGCGTGCAGAGTCACATGGTGCGCTCCCCATGGTTTGTGCTGCGGGTTTCAAGGGTGGTCAGTCAGAAAAGGCGCGGTCTATTGGCTTTGTGGAAGAGCAAGCTCCTACCCTCAGCGCAAATGGAAGTCATCTTGACCCAACCGTGTTCTGCATTCAAGGTAACTGTATCGACCGTGCTGATACTGCCGGGTGCAACGGCAAGGGCTGGAAAGCAGAACAGAGCTATACACTGAATACCGTTGACCGCCCCGCTGTGGTTTATGACGCGAGAGGTAACGGGACAGGCAAGATAGCGCCTACACAGACAGGAGATCATCAGAGCCGCGTTACGGACTATACAGCTCTGGTTGTGTCCGATGTTGCGGCGGTGGACTGCCGCAACGGTACAGAAAGCACCGATGTCAACGGGACGTTGCAGGCCAAAAGTAATGGCGGACAAAGCCTGAATTTGAACAACACCTTGCGGTGCGGTTACTGTGTGCGGCGTATGACACCACTTGAGTGTGAACGTCTGCAAGGCTTCCCTGACGGCTGGACAGACCTCGGTGAATGGATGGACAGCAAAGGAAAGCGCCACAAAGAGAGCACGGACAGCGAGCGCTATAAGGCGCTCGGCAACAGCATCGCCCTCCCGCCGTGGCTATATGTGCTGCAACGCTTAACGGTCTGCTGCGGGACGGAGCGCACAATGGCAAGCCTGTTTGACGGGATAGGCGGCTTTCCGCTGCTGTGGGAGTCGCTGAACGGGTCAGGTTCATGCGTGTGGGCAAGCGAAATCGAGGAGTTTCCGATGGCCGTTACAAAGCGGCATTTCCCCGAAAAAGAATAGGAGATGCGCAAATGTTTCCGCAAGGAAAATACAAAACGATTTACATAGACCCGCCGTGGCCAGAGCACGGCGGCGGGAAGATTAAACGCGGGGCTGACCGGCATTACGCTCTGATGTCCATAAAGGAAATCAAGGCCTTGCCTATCGCTTCACTCGCGGATCCAGAGGGCTGTCACTTGTATATGTGGACGACGAACAACTACCTGCCTGACGCGCTGGAGTGCGTAAGGGCATGGGGCTTTCAGTATGTTACGCTGATTACTTGGTGCAAAGACAGCATGGGCTTGGGGCAGTATTTTCGCGGTATGACAGAGCACTGTATCTTTGCAACCACACAAAAAAAACTACCCTACAAGCTGGAGGAAGGAAAGCGTATGCAGGGCGTAACGGGTTTTGTTGAGCCAAAACGCGAACACAGCCGCAAGCCCGAAACCATGCGTAAAATGATTGAGCGCGTCTCTTATGCCCCACGCATTGAGCTATTTGCCCGTGAAGCGGCTCCCGGCTGGAAAGTGTGGGGCGACGAAGCGCCGGAAGGAAAGGAGGTCACACTTTGAAAATACCGTCCTCTGTGCGGATTAACGGCATTGATTATCCCATAGAGCATGTGAAGTCACTGAACGACGGGACGAGCATCGCGCATGGGTACGCTGATTTTGTTCACAATCGCATACAGTTAAACCCTGATACGCAGGGGTATGAGCACATGTGCGTCACGCTTTGGCATGAAATTCTGCACGTTTTAATCAATAACGCACAGATTGAATTGCCGGATGAAGAGCAGCTTGTGCGGGCGCTGTCTGGCGGCATCTATCAGGTGCTTCAAGATAACGGCCGCCGTCTGTTTGATATTGTGCCGGTTGAGGAATCGGCAAAAGAAGAAAAGGGTGGAGGAGAAAAGCATGACTCGTGAAGAAGTGTTACAAGCCGCCGCAAAGTGCGTGAACGGTGACAGACAGGAAGACTATGGTTCTCCCGAAAACAACTTTGGCATGGTTGCGGTATTTTGGAACGCCTATCTTCAATCGTATATGTGCCCGAATAGTATCGGTATCGACTCGAAGGACGTTGCGGCAATGCTGGGATTGCTGAAAATCGCCCGCATTGCAACGGGACACGGAAAGGCTGATAACTGGGTTGACCTCGCAGGGTACGCGGCCTGTGGCGGCGAGCTTGAGCGGCTTGATCCGGTAGAAAAAGCTACACGAAGCGACGGAGGTAAGCAGGCATGATTCTGGGAGACTCCGAAATTAAGCGGATGATGGCGGAGGGTGTTTTCCCGGCATATCCTAAACTGCTCATTAACCCGGCGAGCCTGAATGTGCGCATCGGTGCTTCCTTTTTAGTTCCTCGGCGCAAGTGGTTCGGCAACGTGGCTCTGGGCGACGAGGTGAAGTACAAGAAAATCGTTTTGCAGAAAGGTGAGGCGTTCAGGCTGCGCCCCGGTCAGTTTGCTCTCGCCACAACGATAGAGTTCATCAACCTGCCGCTGCATCTTGCGGCGTTTGTGCAGGGACGTTCTTCTATTGGCCGCGCAGGACTGACGGTGCAGAACGCGGGTTTTATCGACCCCGGCTTTCACGGGCACATCACGCTGGAGCTCAAAAACGAAACGAAAAACACGATTTTGATACGCCCCGGTTATCCTGTGGCGCAGATTGTGTTCGAGCAAGCGCAAGGCGTCGAGCGTCCGTACACTGGCAAGTATTGCGGCCAGACAGAATCAACTGGAAGCCGAATGCACCTTGATAAAATTCCTCGCTGAGAGTTTGGTGACCCGCCGTACTGTCTTGCGGCGGGTCTTTTATCCGAGAAATAGTCAAAAATATTTTGCTGAACATATTGACAAGCAAAGTATTTTTGCTATAATAAACTCATCAGCTAAAAATATTTAGCTATTGTAGACGGTCATAAGCCGTCATCAATTCAAGCACGATCCCGATGAGCAGGAGGCGCAGAACCATGAGTAACGACGTAGGAAAGCCCCTTCTTCCTGAAATGCGAATGCGGCAGGGTGAGATGGACGGACTCTTCGCCATGTTTGCCGCATTACAGGAGTTTGACGGGGTAAAAACCGATATGCGGGACAGGCTCAAAGCCATCCCTAACGGATACCGCGATTTGCGGCTGGCGGAGGCTACGCTGACGCGGCTGTTAGCGCGTATCGTAGAGACCATTCCGGCAGAGAAGAAACGCGCCATCCGCCGTATGCTGCCGAGCATGAAGTACAAGGTGTACTACAATGCCCCCGTCAGTCACATGGGCGAAGATGCAACGGCCATCAACGCGCATGATTTGACCCTGTTGTGCCAGCTCGTGCAAGGCTTCTACTGCTTCCTCTGCGAGGAGGATTGCAATCACTGCAAGTACGGTATTGCCAAAGTTTTTGACCGCGTTTTCAAAGTAGACCGTGAAAAGAGCTGGGCGGACTTCTGCTTCGATAAAGGAGGAGAAGATCACAAATGACCTACTTCGTCTGGAGTCTGAATCGTTTTGTGCGCGGGCTGATTAAGGTTCTGCTTATCTACCCGCTCATGCTGCTAACTCTGTTACCTTCCATCCTGTACAACGGTCTGTGTGTTTTGTCACAGCGGTTGGACTGCTGGTGGTGGAAATAAATAACTGGAGGAAAGACTATGGACATCGTACTCGCCTTTTTCTTCTTCGTCCTTGGTATTGCGACGGACGCGGTACACAATCGCATTCGCCGTGACAGTGAGAGCAGGGCGTATAGCTCCGGCTATCGTCAAGCGCAGAAGGAAGAAAGCATCCGAATCACTGCCCGAACGACCACCGATACCGAGAGCCCCGCATACACGGTTGCGCGTAGGCAACCAGTTCCGATTCCGGTTCCCGTGCCCCCGCCTGACACTGAACCCGCGAAAGAGGGCAACGTCATTTCTACGGATTTTTGGAACAATTTGCAGACGAACGGACGCGCTGCTGTCCACATTCGCCGATAAGGAGGAGAAATCATGGAAGGTTACATCTGCATCAATGGCAACAAAACGCTTCTGACCCCGGAGCAAATCAAGGAACTGGGCTTCTGCGAGAAGCCCGTGCCCGTTCAGGGCTTGGCTCTTGTGCGTGATTCCCTGCGGGACGGCACTTTTCTTGAGCGCTTCAAGCTCTGCGACGTGGTTGAGGATTTCGGCTATCACTTCGAGATCATCGGCTATCGCCACGACCGGGCGGAGGAAGATAAAAGGCGCCCTACTGTTACCGTTATGACCAAAGAGTTGCTGCCTGCGCATCGTATGCACAGCGGCGCGTGTCCTAACGGCTGGGTGGACACGGAGCTTCGGCACTGGCTGAACCATGATGTGCTTGAATCCCTGCCCGACGCGCTGCGAGAGCTGATTCAGCCTACCGTTCGCGAGAGCGTGGATTGCAAGGGACGCAAGCATACCAGTACCGATATGCTGTTCCTTCCGACCGAAAGTGAGTTGTTCGGTTCTGCGATTTATTCCCCCGCCGAGTGCGGAGTGCGCTATCCGGCTTTCTCCACTTCTGAATCCCGTGTGCGGGTTGATGCGGATGGGGACACAAGATGGTATTGGACTTCTTCTGCTTATAGCGGCAACGCCACCCTCTTCGTGGGTGTCAGCGACAGCGGCTACTCGCACGGCGCCGGCGCGTCCGCCGCGTTTCGCGCCCCCATCTGCTTCCAAATTTCCTGACATCGGAGTAATCCCGCCGCCCCTTGCGGGCGGCGGGATAAACGTCCGAAAATGATAGAAGCATGTGGAGGTTATTGTCATGGAGCGGCATGTTTACTGTAAGCACATCAAGAATAAAACCCTTAGAGGGTATATGGTGCGTGGTGTACCGTTTTTGTGTCTGTATGACGCAGAGTCCCAATGCACCCGCATAGAGGTGGAACCCGACAAGTCGATCCTCTTGTACGAGCCTGCTCAAGCGCGGCAGGCCGCCGCCATCAGCGAGAAGGAAGTGTTGTATCTGTGTTCTCGTTTGGACGAGATGCTGGAAAAAGCGCGCGCCGGACTGTCCAGTCTCGCCGCTGAACGTGACCGCATCGAGAAAACAGATCCACCGAGCATCATGCGCGACGCGACGTTGAAGGTGCTGGAAGAGAGGATACGGCGGCAAATCGGATACTGTAACGGACTGTCAGACGTATGGCAGTTGCTGCATCAGCGCGCTTATGAGTTGTGGGAGCTGACGCGGTTAAAGGAGGAGCGCACATGATTGAAAGCAAGGTATACAAGTGTGAAGTGTGCGGCACGACGTATGCGGACAAGGACATGTGCCGAGAGTGCGAAGCATTTCATCTGCGGCTACCAGCAGGCGCAGAGCGCATCATCACTGACGCAAAATATCTGGCGAAAAACAACGCGCATAATCCCCATCCTCAGCGATTGATGATTCAGTTTGCGGATGGACACAAAGCGCTGTATGAGTACCGCTGTCCTCTCGGCAAGGTGAGGTAAAAGGGGCTACACGGCCCGTTTCAATCGACACAAAGCAAAGGTGAAGTAAATGAAACTAATCCGTTGTCAGAAGTGCGGAACCGTAGTTATCAGTGAGGAGACATTTCTCCAAAACATCATGGATGCAATGGAGGACACCTGCCGCAAGGCACGGCGCGCGAAATACCATTCTGAGAAAAATGCGCTTTTGCAGGAAGCGGCTGAATATCGCTCCATGTACAAAGCGTTTATGCACCACCTAACCGAGCGTGACCGCGCCGCCCACAACGTGGACGCCTACAAGGTATCTGAGCTGTACAATGCGCTGGTTCGCACGGGCAGGATGAGCACGGCAGAATTTCGGGTCATCTGCGCGGCAGGTGAAGAAAAAGCAAAGATACGCCGTGATGCAGAGGATAAAGAACTGAACGCTATCTACGGCTGCTATGAAACGGTGTGCAACCGCACGATGCCGAGCCCCACGGAAAAAGCCGCCATGAGGCGTTGCAGATAATGCGGGAAAGGGAGCGAAAGAACCACCATGACCTACGACAGACCAATTATCATTTCGGCGGGCAAGAGCCGTAAGGACATTAACTGGCAGCGCCAAACGCTGACGGTTTCTGAGCTCTATGACCGTCTGAAAACGCCCGCCCGCGGTGTGGAAGCTCTGTCCGAATACACCAAACTGAAAAAAGCCCAGCAGGACGATTTGAAGGATGTGGGCGGCTTTGTGGCTGGCGCTCTCGCCGGAGGACGGCGCAAAGCGAACGCCGTAACGGGCAGGGACGTAATCACGCTGGACTTTGATAACGTCCCCGGCTGGCAAACAGACGCGGTGCTGGCAACGCTGGACGGCCTCAAATGCAACTACTGCGTTTACAGCACCCGCAAGCACGCGCCCAACGCCCCCAGACTGCGTGTTTTGATTCCTACGGACAGAACCATGACCCCGGACGAATACGAGCCCTGCGCCCGGCGTATGGCGGATTACATTGGCATCAGTATGGCCGACCCGACGACCTTTGAGGTGTCGCGCCTGATGTACTGGCCGTCCTGCTGCTCGGACAGTGAGTTTGTATTCCGCACGGCTGACGAGCCTTTTGCGTCGGTTGATTCTTTGCTGGCAAGCTATAAGGACTGGCACGACATCAGCGAGTGGCCGCAGGTTCCCGGCAGTTTTAGCTACCAAAAGCTGGCGGTCAAGCAAGGCGACCCCGAAGCAAAGCCCGGCATCGTGGGCGCGTTCTGCCGTACCTACGACATCTACCGCGCTATTGACGAGCTGCTGCCCGGCATCTACGAAGCGGTAGACAATGAGAAAGACCGCTATACCTATCTGGGCGGCTCTACCACGGGCGGCGCCATCGTGTATGATAACGGCAAGTTTCTGTTCAGCCATCACGCTACGGATCCCTGCTCCGGCAGGCTGGTAAACAGCTTCGATATGGTGAGGCTACACAGGTTCGGAGACGCGGATGACGTGAGCGACGCAAGTACACCTGCGAATCGTCTGCCATCTTACAAGCGGATGCTGGAGTACGCCAACAGCCTCGATGACGTGGCTGTGCTGCTGATGCAGGAACGCTACGACAGCGCCATAGCTGATTTTGAGGGCGTGGGCGCGGATAACGCCGACGATCCCGGAAACTGGATGCTCAAGCTCCAGCGTGAACCACAGACAGGCCGGATTAAGGGCTCCATTGACAATGTGCGAATCATTTTGGAGAACGACCCGCTGCTGAAAGGGCGCTTTGCACTGAACCGTTTTGCTGGGCGCGGTGAGGTGCTGGAGAAGCTACCGTGGGACGTGGCAAAGGGTGAGCACCGCCGCCGTATGTGGTCAGATACAGACTCAAACGGCCTGTACTGGTACATGGAAAAGCAGTACGCCATAACCGGACGCGGGAATATCGACGCTGCGCTGGACATCCATGCCGCAACCCATGCTTTCAACGAAGTGCAGGATTACATCGAGGGCTTGACATGGGACGGTACACCACGGCTGGATACGCTGTTCATCGACTATCTGGGCGCGGAGGATTCGCTGTATAACCGCACTGTGTGCCGCAAGGCGTTCGTTGCGGCTGTCGCTCGTGCCATGCTTCCCGGCTGCAAGTACGACAATATGCTGATTCTGTGCGGCCCGCAGGGCATCGGCAAGTCAACGCTGCTGGACAAGATGAGCCTCGGCTTTTTCAATGACTCCATCAGAACGTTCGAGGGCAAAGAAGCGTCTGAGCTTTTGCAGGGCGTGTGGCTGGTGGAAATCGCCGAGCTGGACGCTTTCAGGCGTTCTGATGTAACGTGCATCAAGCAGTTCCTCTCCCTGCGCGCTGACCGCTACCGCGCCGCCTATGGCCGTCACGTTAAGGATTTACCCCGCTGCTGCGTTTTCTTTGGCACTTGCAATCAGGTGGACTTCTTGCAGGACACGACCGGCAACCGCCGCTTCTGGCCCGTGGACGTGGGCATAGTGCCGCACGACAAGACCGTGTTTAACGACCTGACGGACGACGTAATCCGGCAGGTGTGGGCGGAAGCCAAGGTGCGCTGGCAAATGGGCGAGTCGCTGTATCTGACGGGCGAAGTGGAAGCGCTGGCACGGGACAAGCAGGAGGAGCACCGAGAAGCCAGCGTGCAGGAAGGTTTGATTCTGGAGTTCATTGAGCGCCCCATCCCTGACGACTGGGTGAAGTGGGACATCGACCAGCGCCGGGCGTTCTGGAGCGGACTGGCGAAGGGCGGGGAAGAAAGCTACACGATGGTGGAGAGGGACAAGGTTTGCGCGGCGGAGGTGTGGTGCGAGCTGTACTGCAAGCCCATCAGCGATATGCGCAAATCGGATGCGCGGGAGATTAACGCCGTGCTGGAACGGCTCCCCGGCTGGCATTCAATTCATGGTCGGTTTGGCAAAGCCTACGGAGATAAACAGCGCGGATTCAGCAAGAAATGATGGTAACATTCTCCCCCCAAAAGCGGGAACATTCTCGGAAAAGTGGTAACATTCTATGGGAACATTCTCGAATTGGTAAAAATTGAATGTTACCAGTGAGTGGTAACATAAAAAAGATTGTTCCCATAGAATGTTACCAAGAATGTTACCAGAAAAAATCCCAAAACCCTTGAAAAATAAGGCTTTTTAAGTGAGTGGTAACATTGGAACATTCTTTCTTAATAGACTTTACAAATATGGGCGTTAGGGGCGCGCGCGAAACGCCTATCCGCCTGATCGTGCCCGTCTATACGCGCGCGGGCGCGCGAGAGTTACCAGTGTATGAATTTTACGGTTTGGGAGGGAGGCAAGTAACTGATGTTGGAAAGAAGCGTTGAGCGGATGCTGCGCGACGGGATTAAGGCGCGCGTTCCAAAGGCCCGCTGTCTGAAATTTGTGACCCCCGGTTTTACAGGAGTGCCCGATAGGATTATTCTGCTTCCCGGTGCGGAAACGGTATTCGTAGAGCTGAAACGTCCGGGACAAGTGGAACGGCAGCGGCAGCTATTCGTACAGGCTGGGCTGCGGAAGCTGGGCTTTAAGGTGTTTTCTGCGGTAGATTCTCCTGAGAAGGTTCAGGAAGTGATTGACTACTGCGGTCGGTGCGAAGGAGGCGGCGGGGCATGAAGTTTGTCCCTCATGATTACCAGCGGTACTGTGAGGAGAAGATCATCGAAACGCCAAACATTGCCCTGTTTCTGGACATGGGACTCGGCAAGACGGTGATTACCCTGACCGCCATTTACAAGCTGAAATACCACCGATTCGCCCTGCGGCGAGCGCTGGTGGTGGCGCCGAAGAAGGTAGCAGAAGCGACATGGAGCAATGAAACCGCAAAATGGGATCACCTGTCCGCTTTGAGGGTGTCTGTGGTGCTCGGTTCGGCGGCGCGTCGAGAAGCTGCTCTGGCGGCGGAAGCGGATGTGTACGTCATCAACCGAGATAACGTGGCGTGGCTGGTGGACTATTATTCTGACCCGCGCCACAAGGACAGGACGTGGCCATTTGACTGCGTAGTGCTGGATGAATCGTCGAGCTTTAAGAACCATCAAGCGATACGCTTTAAGAAGCTCAAAGTCATGCGCCCTCGCATTCGCCGCATGATTGAGCTGACCGGTACGCCTACCCCGCATGGGCTAACCGACCTGTGGAGTCAAATCTATCTGCTGGACGGCGGCAAGCGGTTAGGGCGCACGGTGTCGGTGTACCGCGATATGTTTTTTCTGCCGGATAAGCGCAACGGTGCGACGGTGTGGTCTTATAAGCCCCGCGAAGGGGCACAGGAAGCCATTTATGGTCTGCTGAGTGATATATGCGTCAGCATGAAAGCAAGTGACTATCTGACCCTACCTGACTGCATCAGCGAAGAAATCCCCGTGAAGCTGGATGAGAAAGCGCAGGCGGCTTACAGCAGGCTGGAGCGGGATATGCTGCTGGAGGTTGACCCCGAAACGCTCATCACGGCAAATTCGGCGGGCGTGTTGACCAACAAGCTGTTGCAGTTGTGCGATGGCGCGGTATACGACGAGGCAGGCAATGCGACCGTGGTGCATAACTGCAAGATTGAGGCGTTCATGGAAACCGTGGAACAGCTAAACGGGCAGCGGGCGCTTGTGTTCTATAATTTCCAGCACGATAAGGCGCGGCTGCTGGAGGCGCTGGGAAAGACGAAGCTACACGCGAGGGTGTATGAGGGCGCGGCGGACGAAGCGGATTGGAACGCTGGCAAGATTGATATTCTGCTGGCGCATCCCGCATCCTGCGCCTACGGCCTGAACCTCCAGCAGGGCGGGCATCATGTGATTTGGTTCGGGCTGACGTGGAGTCTGGAGCTGTACCAACAGGCCAACAAGCGCCTCCACCGGCAGGGGCAGGAGTATCCCGTAATCATCCACCATTTGATTGTGCAGGGCGGTGTGGATGAGGACGTGATGAAAGCCCTGTCCGGCAAGGAAAAGACGCAGGAGAGCCTCCTGAACGCCCTGCGGGTGCGTTTGGAAAGGGCACGAAAGGAGAGTTGCGTATGACGGTGAAAGAACTGTCGAAGCTGTATCACCTGAACCGCGAGGTGGAACTGAATAAGCGGCAGCTTGAGCGGCTGGAAACGGATTGCGCCGAGGATGAAAGACTGCTGGCAGAATTACGGTCTGCTATTGGCGACTGTTCGTCCCCTCCCCTGTCGGACATGCCCAAGGCGCACAACGTAAGCAGTCCGGTCGAAAACATGGTTATGCGCATCGGACAGCTTGAAAGCAATATTCTGCGCAAGCGCAACGCCATCACAAATATGCGCGTGACCATCAGCACTCGGCAGACCCTTTGTCTGCTGGAGCGTGAGCGGTTGGAGGCGTACATCGACGGTATAGAGGATTCACTTCTGCGGCAGCTTTTCACCTTGCGCTTTGTCAACGGCCTGCCGTGGGAGCAATCGGCTTTTTCCCTGTGGGGTGCCAGCGGAAGGGGCGAGACGGCGCGCAAGATGTGCTATCGCTATCTCAAGGACGATAAGAGCACCTGACGTGGAGGTTGTCCCGCTTTGTCCCGCGACAATTCCTGTCAAGTGTGTTATGTTATATGGGCAGACATCGGCTTCCGCAATGCGCACGTTTCGGTCTTTCCGGCGCTGGCGGGTTCGCCTCCTTCCCGCATCTATGCGGAGGCCCTTATTCGGGGTGTTTGCAAGGACTCATACGACGTAAGGGCAGCGCCGTGTGAGTCCTTTATTGTGCGCAGAAAGGGGGCGGATACCATGCCGCAATATCGCGCCGAACGGAACTACGAAAACCTGAACAAGGGCATTTTTCAGGGCACAACGGATTTAGGCATTCCGTATATCGCCCCGGAGGACTGTGACGTAGAAAACTGGATCAGCTTCAATTACGCCAAAACCGCGAAGGAAGAACAGTCACGGCACGGCGTACACTTCTTTATCGACGATTACCAGTTTACGCGCTTGTGGACACAGCCGGACACCTATTTGCCGCTGTTGCAGCGCTTTCCCGCCGTCATGACTCCCGACTTTTCAACATACACCGACTTTCCTGTGGCTATTCAGCTCTACAACCATTACCGCAAGCACTGGCTTGGCGCGTACTGGCAGTACGAGGGAATGCTGGTGATTCCGACCATCAGTTGGAGCGACCACCGTTCCTACGACTGGTGCTTTGACGGTGAACCCGTGGGCGGGTGCGTAGCTGTTTCCGCCGTTGGGACGCAGATGGCGGCGGCGCAAAAACAGTTGTTCATCGACGGATACCGGGAAATGATGGATAGGCTCAAGCCGTCCAAGATTATCTTTTACGGCGATGTGCCGGATGAATGCTACGGCAACATCGTACAGATACAGGCATTTCAGGACGCTATCAAGAAACGCAGGAAGGAGGCGCAGAAGCAGCATGGGAGGTAGAGGATCAGGCTCGCGCATCGTGAGCACAAGACCGCCACAAGCGCAGACCGGCGCACAGGCACAAACCGCCGCGGCGACCGGCGGCCCTGCGGCGCGTGTGTATGCCGGGCCGTTTGTCCATATGACACAGCAGGACGCGGACGACATGGCGCAGGCGCAGAACCGCTATGACATCAACACAAGGCTTGCAATCAACCAGTACATCCGTGAGGATGCGCAGTCCAACGGCTTTACGCTGTCCCAAAATATGAACCACAAGCTGGAGAACGGGCAAACGCTGGACGCCACAGAAACCTATGTTGCACAGCGTCTCGACGCGGCTATGCACGATTTGGGCAAAAACACGATGCTGTTCCGTGCGGCGCACAAGGATTTTCTGGAGGCACTGGGCGTGCAGAACTACCAGAATATGACCCCGGCGCAGCTTGACGCGGCGGTGAAGGGCGCGGAGTACAAGGAGAAAAAGTTTGTGTCCACCGCCTTTGACCGCTCCAAGAACCCGTTCATCAGCGGTGCGCAGTCAGGCGGGCGCGAGGTGTACCTAAACATCAAAGCTCCGGGCGGTACGAAATGCGTGCTGGGCAACGCGAAGCAAGCCGAAATCATTCTTTCCCGCGGCACAGTATTCCGCGCTACGGGCGCGCACTTTGACGGCACGACGGCATACCCGCGATTGGGCGGCGCATTGCCGCGTGTCGTGGTAGACATCGAAATTATTACCGAGTAAGGGAGGATCCTCACATGGCTACCAGCAAGACGAGCAAGGCTTCCAAGACGGCGGAGAAGAAGGGCGGCAGAAAGACCGCCGAGAACAGCCCCCAGATGGGCGAGGAACGCTTTATCGCTACGGGCAAGAGTGTTACCCTGCTCAAGCCCGCAAAGGGCGCACGGGGCGTTTCTGGCGGAAAGAAGGGCAAGTAAATGGGCGGACGCGGTGCAAACTTTCAGCGCACTGTGTCGCCGCCGATACAGACGCAGCAGTTACAGCCTGACCCGTTGAACGGCACACAGCCTCCGACCGGCGTAACACAGGCGGCTCTTGCGAACATGAGCGACCAAGAGCTTCACGATTTTCTGATTGACGTGAACAAGACCGACATTCCGTCTTTCCTGAGCGACCTCCACCTCCAGCGTATGCTTTACGCTATGGGCATGAACGGCAAGCCGGAAGTCGTCGATCAAAACACGTTCGATGGGCTGGCGCAGAACTCGCCTGTCCTATACCGCACAGTAAATGACACCGTAGTTGATGGTGTCCCCTTTACATCGAGCGACTGTTGTGATATGCTTATAGATGGCGACTTGACCTTTGTCGGTAGGGGCATCCACGGCGACGGTCTGTACTTCTCTAACTCGCTGTCCGGCTCCAAAGCCTACGGCGACCACACGGGGCAGACCGTTGGTGCGGTGCTGAACAGCAAGGCGAGGGTTATTTCCGAGACTCAGCTCAGGCAGGACTACGACGCCTTTGTGAAGTCCCATCCGCAGGCACGCAAGGCGCTGGGCTTTGCGAAGTCGCACAGCTCGCACGACAGTTACAGCCAATTCGCCCTGATACGCGGCTACAATGTTATCTCGTCAGACCAGTACGACGACGAAACGTACTATACGGTGCTTGATCGAAGCGCCTTGACCATGACCAATAAGCGCTATTAACAGCAAGGAGGAAGCATCATGGACATCAACGAAAAGCTCCGTAGCTTGACCCCTGAACAGGCGAACAAGCTCGCCGGTCATCTTAATTCCTGCTATCCCGACAAGAAGAAGCCCGCCCCCGCGAAGAAGAAACCCGCGGCGAAGGGCGGCAAGAAGAAGTAATCAGAACCGCATACGCAGAGCCGCAGAGGGTGCAAGGCCCCCTGCGGCTTTTTCCGTGCCAAGCAGACGGGAGGTGACACGCTTTGGCAAAGGGAGGAAGTAAGCCGGGCGGGCCACAATCCAAAAACCTGATCCCAGTGACGCAGCGTTCGCCCGAAGAAGCGCAGGCCATCCGAAGCAAGGGCGGTAAAGCGCGGGCGAAGCAGCGGCACGAACAAGCGCTGCTTTCACAGATTATCCGTTCGGTGCTGGCTATGGGCTACCGCAAGGGCGCAGTAGCCGACCCAAACGACATTTACACGCTGGAAGAAGCGAAGAAAAAGAATGTCCCCATTCAGACGCTCATCGTCATGCAGGAAGTGGAGAAGTATCTGGCGACGGGAAACACCGAGTCCCGTGACTGGCTTTTCAAGTACGCCTTCGGCGAGAACATGCCTCTGTCGGATTCCCCAGAGGGCGAAGCGGCGGCGCAGGAAGAGGACGGCATCAGCATCCACCTGATACGGGGGGATAAGCCGCAGGAGCAGGAAAGCGCAGAGGACAAAGCTACACGGGAAGAGGCGAGAAAGGCGACGGCGGAAGCGCTGAAAGCCATCGGGCAGGCCGCCGAAGAAGCGGGAGCGGATCAAGATGCACAGTGATGTTTACATCGAGGACTTGCTCGCCCCCAACTATGACGCGCTGCTGGAGGACGTGCTGGCGCATCGGCATTCGCAGTACATGCTCAAGGGTGGGCGTGGTTCGCTGAAATCCTCTTTTACCGGCTTTGTTATTCCGCTGATTATGCTGGAGCATCCCGACGTGAACGCCCTGATTCTGCGCAAGACGGCGAAAACCCTGCGCGATTCTGTGTTTGGGCAGATGCAATTCGCCATCGACAAGCTGGGCCTGAGCGACGAGTTCACCTGCCGGGTGTCGCCCATGCAGATTAAGCGCGAGAAAACGGGGCAGGTTATCCTTTTCCGAGGGCTGGACGACCCTATGAAAATCAAGTCCATCAAAGCGCCCCGCGGCTACTTTGGCGTGACGTGGTTCGAGGAAGCCGACCAATTCTCCGGCATGAAGGAAATCCGTTCCGTGCTGCAATCCGCAAGACGCGGCGGCGACCTGTACTGGAACTTCATGACGTTCAACCCGCCTGAAACGCAGTCGAACTTCATGAATGAAGAGGTGCTGAGGCCCACTCGCGATACCCTCGTGCATTCGTCGGACTATCGCAGCGTACCGCCTGAGTGGCTGGGACAGCAGTTTTTCAACGATGCTCTGGAGCTTGCGCTGATTAACCCCAAGGCGTACCGGCACGAGTATCTGGGCGAGGTCACAGGCACAGGCGGCGAGGTGTTTGACAACCTTGTTATCCGCGAAATTCCAGACAGCGAAATCGCAACGTTCGGCAGCATCTACTTTGGGCTGGACTTTGGCTGGTATCCCGACCCCGCCCATTGGGTGAAATGCTGCTACAATCCCGCACAGTTGACCCTTTACATCTTCGACGAACTGCGGGCAATCAAAACCAGTAACGCCGAGCTGTGGCGGCGCTTGCAGGACGAAAAGGGCATGACTGAAAACGACCCTATCATAGCTGACAGCGCCGAACCGAAAAGCGTTTCCGACCTGCGCTCCTATGGCTGCTCCTGCCGGGGCGCTGAAAAGGGCCCGGACAGCGTTCGATACAGCATGAAGTGGCTGCAATCGCTGAAAGCCATCGTCATAGACCCTGCCCGATGCCCCGAAACGGCGCGGGAGTTCACGCATTACGAGTATGAGCGCACGGCGGACGGCGACGTGGTAAGCGGCTACCCGGATGCAGATAACCACTCCATCGACGCGGTGCGCTACGCGCTGAACCGCGTATGGAAGCGCAAAGGACAATAATTTGCCGAAAATTTTGTGCAAGTAACCCAGAACGATTGACAGTCCTCCCCCGTAAGTGTATAATATTTTTAACTCCATAACACTTCATAGGGAGGCATTCACCATGAAAAAGTTTCTCACGGTGCTTCTTGCTTTACTGCTTCTGTGCGGCTCTTGCCTTGCGGAGGGGCTGGATTACGCATCCATGACCGACGCACAGCTTCACGACATCGTGGACGCGGCGCGGAACGAGCTGACCAAACGGGAGCTCGTGGCCGCAGAAAAGACGGTGCTGTTCGAGCAGGACGGCGTAACGGTGTACATGACCGGCGATTACACGATACGGGAAAGCAGCATCAGCGATGATATTTGGCTGAAAATCAACATCGTCGTCGTGAACGATTCCGGGCGTGACGTAGGCATTGATACTGTCAACCCCTCGGTAAACGGCTGGGATGTTTCGGCAAGCATCCTGTCTACTACCACCAAGGGAAAGAAGAGCAAGCAGGAATTGACGCTGAACGTAAAGGACGCGGAAGTAAAAAGCCTTGAGGAAATCGAGGAGCTGGAAATTGCGTTCCGCATGTACGACGGCGAGACATACAAGACCTTCGCGGAAATCCCCGCCATCACGCTTCACTTCAACGTGCAGTAAGGAGGACATGTCATGAAGTTCATTGGCATTGCGTTAATCGTCATCGGCGTTCTGGCGCTGGTCGCCTCCACCATCGGCTTTGGTGACATCGGTCTGTCCTTCGGTGCGACCGGCGTTGTGGCTATCCTCTGCGGCATCGGCTTCTTGAAAGTCAATAAGCGGTTGAAGGGATAAGCACACAGTCTGATACACCCCCAAGGAGCGCACAACGCGCTCCTTTTTCTATGTCGTCAGCTAAAAATATTTGACTTTAAGGGTAACTTGTGCTAAAATAATTTAATTACGGATTTTTGCAAAAAGGGCTTGACTTTTTGATTACCGAAAAGTATAATAACATCGTGGCACAAAGGAGGTGGCACGATGAGCCCACAAATGGGGCGGCCCAAAGCAGAGAATCCAAAGTCTAAGCAGATAATGGTTAGGCTTGACGCAGAAACAGACCGAAAACTTGAAGAACTCGCTGAGTTTTTCAAGGAGAAAAAAGTCGCTGTTGTGCGCCGAGGGATTGAAAAGCTGTACGCCGAAATTAAAAAATAGAAGATGCACCAACCTACCACAGCGTTGCATCTTCTACCAAATGAATCCCCACAACCACACCGACTGACGGGATGGTGTGAAATTCATTTACATCATACCATCCTGTCAGCCAAAAGTCAATAATATTTAGCTGATAGGAGGAAATTTCAATGTACGAACTCATCCTGCGCGAAATCGCCGTCATCGACGAAGCGCTCGCCATCGTGTGTGACCGCATGAACCCTGCCGACCGCATCTCCGATGCCCTCCTCCGTGAAGTTATCGAATGCACGGAGAACATCCGAAAGGCGGTGGACGAATGAACGGATTGCAGACCTTCGCCAATGAAGAGTTCGGCGCTGTCCGTTCTCTGATGATTGAGGACATGCCGTGGTTTGTTGGACGCGACGTTGCGACTGCGTTAGGGTACGCAAAACCGCAGAATGCGATTAAGTCACATGTCGATGCGGATGATGCCCTAAATCAGGGCATCATCGACAGCATGGGGCGCTCTCAGCCGACAATGCTTATCAACGAGTCCGGGCTGTACAGTCTCATCCTGTCCAGCAAGCTCCCCGCCGCCAAAAGGTTCAAACGCTGGGTCACGTCCGAAGTGTTACCCGCTATCCGCAGGACGGGAGGGTACGGAACGGCTACACAGGCGGCGGAGCCGGAGACAGCGGCGGCAGAAACGCTTCCGGCACGGGAGACTACGAACGACGATTACCTCCGCGCCGCGTCCATCGTCGCCTCCTGCAAGAATGAGCGCTTGCCCTATGTGCTGGCGTACCTGAGCAAGGCAGGGCTTTCCACCGTCTGCCCCGTGCAGACGCAGGAAGAACAGCGAGACCGCTATGAAATCATGCGTCTGCTGGTGAAAGCGTATAACGACTACGGCATCAGCGACACGACCATCGGCAAGGCGACGGGACTTAACCGGGCGCAGATCAGGATGTACCGCACAGGCGAGCGCTTCCCCAAAGCGGGACGGGCGGAATACATCAAAGCTGTGGTTGAGCCTATGCTGGTTGAACAGGAATAACCCCATTCAGCCGCTGCACTGATTCAGTGCGGCGGTTTTTCTATGCCAATTAAAGGCGGTGATACCCTTTGTTTTCGAGATTATGGCAGTTTATAAGGCAGGTGATACACCGGATGTTCCCCTTTAAGGACGTGGCGGCGGTTGAGCACATCGACACGCCGCTGTCCAATGAGATGATTGACGCCCTCGACCTGTGGTACAAAATGTACACCGATTCGCCCCCGTGGCTGTCTCCCGGCAAGGTGAAAAGCCTGAACCTCCCCTCGCTGATTTGCTCTGAGGTAGCCCGTCAGGTGCTTTTGGAGGTTAAGTGGAACATCAGCGGCAAGGCGGACGAGAACGGCAACGCACAGGACAGCTCCCGCGCCGAGTACCTGAAAGCGGAGTTCGGGAAGCTGATGCAGTCCCTCCGCCCCAAGCTGGAGCAGGCGTGCGCGGCGGGCGGTATGACCATCAAGCCCTATCCCAAGGACGGGCATATCTATTTCGACTGTGCCACGGCATGGAGTCTCTACCCTATCGCCTTTGACGATGACGGCAACCTGAAAGATGTGATTTTCCGCGATTCCTATCAGGACGGCAAAACGACGTACACCCGCCTCGAACGGCACACGGTAACGGACAAGGGCATTTCCATCACGCAAAGGGCTTTCCGCTCCAATAACCGGGAGTCCATCGGTGTTGAAATCCCGCTGACCGACGTGCCGCAATGGGCGGAGGCGGAGCCGGAAGCCCTGCTGACGGACACGGAAGGGCAAATGTTCGGCTGGTTCAAAACCGCCAACGCGAACAACGTTGATATTGACGCGCCTATGGGCGTGGCGGTGTTCAACAAAGCCGTCAACATCATCCGGGAGGCGGATATGCAGTATTCCCGCATTCTGTGGGAGTATGAGGGCAGTGAGCTGGCTATCGACGTGGATCCTACCGTGCTGCGCCCGCAGATAAACGGACGCGGACGGCAGGAAATGCCCCAACTGAATGAGCGCCTGTTCCGCGGCGTTGACCTCGGCGACGACCATTATCAGGTGTTCTCCCCTGCCATCCGCGACTCCGCGCTGTTTAACGGTCTGAATCAGCTTTTCATGCGCGTTGAGGATTCCTGCGGTCTTGCTCGCGGTACGCTGTCCGACGCGAATCAGGAAGCGCGGACGGCTACGGAACTGCGCATCGTCAAGCAGCGCACATACGCCACCATTGCCGATAACCAACGCGCACTTGAGCATTGTCTGCGGGATGTAGTGCGGGCAATGGACAAGTACGCCACCATGTACGACCTCGCCCCGGCTGGCGACTACGACCTGTCCTTTGAATGGGATGACAGCATCATCACCGACGCATCCCAGCAGCTCGGCGAACGGCTGGAGCTTATGTCGCAGGGGCTTATGAGCAAGACGGAGTTCCGCATGTGGTACTTTGGCGAAACCGAAGCGCAAGCCGAGCTCGCTATTCAAAAGGTGCAGCAGGAACAGCTATCGCAGTCTATGGACGCGCTGTTGACCGCACAGACCGCACAGACCGCACAGACCGCACAGAACGGCGCTACGGGGGCTTCTGCGCCCGATGACGGCGAATAAGGGGTGAAATCCCATGCTATCGAATGAAGCGCTGGAAAGGGTGCTCGGACACCTGCAATCGCGTTTCGATGAGGTGAACAGCTTCTACATTCGCAAAATTGCCGAGCAAATCAAGAAGATTGGCAGGCTGAGTCAAGCCAACATCAACCGACTCGTCATCATGGCTGATGTGACCTCCGATGTGCGGGAGATTACCGAACGGCTGATGACCGTCACCCGTCTGAATGCGCAGGACATTCAGGCGGTGTATAATGCGGCTATGCAGGAGACGTACACCGACCCGCGCTTCACGCAGGCATTCGCGGCGGGCGCACAGCCCTCCGCCGCCGTGCGCCAGCGGCTTGTGCAGTTCGCGCAGAATGTGTCCCGGCAGACGGCGCAGACGGCGCAAAACCTGTCCAACACGACGGCGATTGCAGCGCCGTACCGCAGGGCGGTTGACCGGGGCATACTGGCGGTAAGCACGGGGCTGATGGATTACCAAACAGCTACACGGGAGATTGTGAGGGAAATCGGGTATAACGGCTTGCAGGTGCAGTACGCAAGCGGCTATCACAGGCGGCTGGATACCGCCGTGCGGCAGAACGTGGTTGACGGCGTAAAGCAGATCACTCAGCACGGTGCAAATGCCATCGGCGAGGCGCTGGAATACCGCGAGGTGGAAATATCCGCGCACATGCACAGCGCCCCCGACCATGAACCCGTTCAGGGACGCATTTTCCCCAAAGCTGAGTTTGATAAGATGCAAGCCGGACTTTCCTGCACCGACATCGACGGCAACGTTTATGCGGGCTTTAAGCGTCCTATCGCTGAGTGGAACTGCGGGCATTTTGCCCTGCCGTTTGATTCCCGGTATGCCAAACCCCGCTACGACCCCGCACAGCTCCGCGAATGGGCGGAGAAGAACAACGCGGGGTGCGACATCGACGGCAAGCATTACACCACCTATCAGGCACAGCAGCTCATGCGCAAGATGGAAACGCGGGTGCGGCGATATAAGGACACGGCGAACGCCGCCCGCATTGCCGGGGACGATACCCTGCGGCGCGAGTGCCAAATGCGCATCAACGCAGTCGCCGCAAAGTATGAACAGGTTGCGAAGCTGTCCGGTCTGCCCATGCGCAAGCAGCGCATGAGCGTAGAGGGCTTCAAAATGGTTAAACTCTAATTTCAAAGCTATTGAAAGCTCACCGGGTTTCGGTGGGCTTTTAATATATCACCCTACCATGCCGGGACATAACTGCATGGGCGCCGCGCCCGCGGAGTGGCCGCGGATATATAAGCCAAATCTACGGCGGCAGGAGGTAACACATGGAATTTCTCAAGGCTCTTTTCTCCAATGGTCCCTTGACCTTCGAGCAGTTTGAAGCTGCTGTCAGGGAACAGAAAATGAACATCGTCAATCTTGCAGATGGCGGGTACGTCTCCAAAAGCAAGTACGACGACACGGTGAACGGCCTCAAGGGGCAGGTAACGGAATTGCAGGGGCAAATCACCTCCCGCGACGGCGACCTGACCTCCCTTCGTGAACAGCTTACGGCGGCGCAGGCTGACGCGGGCAAGCTCGGCGCCGTTCAGCAGTCCCTCGCCGACCTCCAGACCAAGTACAACACCGATAAGACTGACTACGAAAACAAGCTGACGCGCCAAGCCTACGAGTACATGGTGCGCGAACGCGCAAACAGCTTGCAGTTTTCGTCTGCTTCGGCGAAAAAGGCATTCTTGCAGGAGGCTATCGGCAAGGACTTCAAGGTAGACGGTGAAAGTCTGCTGGGCTACGAGGATTTCGTAACCAAGTATAAGGCGGATGACCCCGGCGCGTTTGCGGCGGAGAAAGAGCCGGAAGGAGCACCGAAGGGAAAGCCGACTGTGGTACTGCCCAGCGGCGGCAAGCCCGCTCCCGGCAAGAAGTATTCCCTTTCGGAGCTTATGATGCGACACAATGAAAACCCCGACGCGCCGATTGCCTTTGATGAGTGACCGGCGCAAACCCGAACGAAGAAAGGAAGATGAATCATGGCTGGCAAGTTTAACGCTAAGTTCTTCAACGGTGAAGTATTCCAGAAATACATCGACCGCATCCCCAACCCCCGCAAGACGGAACTGCTCAAGTCCCGCGCTATCCGCAGTCGCCCTGAGCTGGCGTCCTCCATGCGCGACGAGGTGGGCGGCAACTACATCAGCACGCCTCTCAAGGGCCTGATTTCCGGCTCTGTCCCCATGAACTACGACGGCAACACCGACATCACCCCCTCCAGCACGGAGACCTTCATGCAGTCCCGTGTGGTCGTCGGTCGTGCCAATGCGTGGGCGGAGCTGGATTTCAGCTACGACATCACGGGCGGTGAGGACTTCATGGAGAACGTCGCTGAACAAGTCAATGACTATTGGAACGAAATCGATCAGGATACCCTCATTGCTATCCTCAAGGGCGTATTCAGCATGACCGACACGCAGGGCAAGAAGTTCGTGACGACCCATACGCACGACGTGACCGCCCTGCTGAACGTGGACGGCAAGACCGGCATCATGGATGCTACGACCATGAACACCGCCATCCAGCGGGCCTCCGGCGACCAGAAGGGCAAGTTTACGCTGGTGCTGATGCACAGCGTCGTGGCTACCAATCTGGAGAACCTGAAACTGCTGACCTACCTCAAGTACAACGATGCGGACGGTATGCAGCGCGACATCGGCCTTGCGACGCTGAACGGTCGTCTGGTGCTGGTGGATGACTCCATGCCCGTTGAGCACGGCTATGATGCCGCCACCGCTGCTACTGCGGGTGCGGTCAAGGTGGTTGCTTCCGGTGCGACCACTGGCCAGATTAACCTCGCGGACGTGAAGAAGGGCGATTTCTACCCCGCCAACGTTGCGGCGGATGCCTATGTGGTCGAGGCCACCCACTACATTTCCTATGTGCTGGGTGATGGTGCTATCGAGTACACCGACTGCGGCGCTAAGACCCCTTACGAAATGGACCGCAACCCTGCTGTCAAGGGTGGTCAGGATTTGCTGTACAGCCGTCAGCGCAAGTGCTGGGCGCCCTACGGTATTTCCTTCACCAAGGCCTCTATGGCTTCTGCTTCCCCCACTGACGCGGAACTGGCGAAGGGCGCGAACTGGGAGCTGGTATCCTCTGCGGGTACTACCAAGACGTACATCGACCCCAAGACCATTCCCATTGCCCGCATTATCTCCCTCGGCTAATCGCCGCAGGGATGAAAGGAGGGCGGTCTGAATGGCGCACGCGCAATACCTGACGTATGACGAGTACAAGGCATACGGTGGCGCACTTGCGCCCGCCGCCTATCCTCCGATGGAGCTGAAAAGCCGCAAACGCATAGATTACTTGACTGACTCTCGCGTACAGAACATGCAGACTGTACCAGATGCGGTCAAGCTCTGTGCGTTTGCGCTGATTGCTCTGGAGGAAGCCGTGGGCGTGGAAGCGCAAGCCACCAATCCCGCCGTCACCTCTTTTAACACGGACGGCTATTCAGAATCCTATGGCAATGCTCTGAACACTGATGAAGCACGTCGGCAAATGAACAAGCTGATAGGCGAGTATCTGTACGGCGAACGGGATGACGACGGCGTACCGCTTTTGTATCGCGGGGTGAGAGGATGAAGCTGTGCAATGATACGATTACCGTTTTCAACGCAAAGCTCGATCAAGCCCTTGATGCGACGGTGTACGTCCCGACCATGATTCACGGCGTGTCATGGTACGGCGGCGAAAAATCTACGGTGGATGCGAATGGCCTGAAAGCCGCAAGCCAGTACACTATCCGCATACCACTGAAAGCTGATGCCGGGGGTAAGACCTACGTTGACCCGGTGTACTGGCGCAATTCTGCGGACGTGGCGGGGCTGTATACCCTGAATGAGGGCGACCTGATGGTAAAGGGAGCGTACACAGACGCGCTGACGCTACCCGCACAAATCAAAGCCCTGCACGGTGTAACGATTCTCGCGGTCACGGACAACCGGCGAGCGCCGAACGCGCCGCACTGGAAGGTGGTGGGGACTTGAGCGTAACCATCAAAGCTGCTTTTCAGTGGAACGGTGACGGTGACCTTCTGCGCGCCAAAAACCTTGAAACGGGTGGGCGGGTGCAGACCGCTATCGACAATGCGGTCATTTCCTACTGTATGCCGTACTGCCCGTGGGAAACAGGCACGCTGGCGCGAAGTCCGTTTGCGGCTTCTCCTCCGGGCGGAGGGCAGGTCATATACGCAACGCCGTATGCCAGATACCTGTATTATGGGGAGGTCATGGGACCAAACATCCCCGTGTTTGAGGATGATACGGGAACGCCTACACGGTTCTTTTCACCGCCCGGACAGGAGAAGCACCTGACCGGCAGGGCGTTGACCTTCCGAACGGACTCTAATCCGCTGGCGGGTGCGTTCTGGTTTGAGCGCATGAAAGCCGACCACATGCAGGACATTTTGGAGGAGGCGAGAAACGTTGCCAACGGTAAATAACGTAGAACACCTCCGCAAGTGGTTTCGCCAATGTCCGGCACTGTCAAAGGCTAACCATTTCAGGGTTGACTATCTGGCCGAAGAAGCGACGGAGTACGCGCTGTATGCGGTTCCGTCTACCGTGAATTACCATGAAAATGTGCTGGGTGAGCACGTTCCGAACGATATTCAGACCTTGAATTTCATCTTTGCGTCGAAAGAAGCGTTCGGAGCAGCAGAAGCACAGAACATTGCCAATTATGGCTTCTATCAGGACGTAATTGACTGGATTATCAACCAAAACTCTTCCCGCAATCTCCCTTGCGTGAATGAGGGGCGCGTACTGTCAGTTGTCCCCACGCTGACGCAGTACGTCTCCGCGCCCGGTGCAAGCAGCGCAAAATACCAGATTCAAATCAAGCTGACTTATCGCAGACGCTAAGAACAAGGGAGCTGATTAAGTGTATGCGCGACTAATAAGCAGTTCCCTTTTCTTCTCCTCCGATGCCGGACGAATCAGAAAAGGGACTTTGTATCTCAATGACGGCGCGTTTTTCAGCGCGTCCGACCTGACAATTATTTCCATGAAAGGGGATAAGAAAATGGCAAAACTTGAACGCAACCGCGGTATGTATTTTGGCTCTTGGACGGGGCAAGACATCGAAGAAAAGGCCAGCGTCTCCATCGGCGACAGTTCGGGCGTTACCGCCTGCACGGTTACTGCCGCTACCTTCGGCACGTCGGTCAGCGACGTATCCGGCGAGTACACCTTCCTCTACGATGGCTCGAACTGGACGCTGAACGGCAACGTTGTCAGCGACATCAGCACCGCCTACGGTCTGTCCATCACCGGCGACCCCGCGGACGGCGACATTCTCGTTGTTGATTACACCGCAGCTACGGGCGGCTGGGAGGCGCTGGGCAAGGATAACGATGACCTCTCTAAGGAGCTGAATCCCGATACTGAAACCAGCAAGAACGTACTGGGCGAAACCAGCTTCAAGCACTCCGGCTATGAACCTGAAATCGGTCTCGACCCCTACTACATCGACCCCTCTCGTAAGATGTACGACCATCTGCGCGAAGTGGCGCTGGAGGAGCTCTACGGTGAGAACGACCTGATGGGCTACTTCGCTGAGGCGTATTTCCAGACCGCAAACCGCAAGACGCAGAAGATGACTGGCTACTGCTACGTCCGTCAGGCATGGTTCGTACCGCAGTCTACTGGCGGCGATACGGCGGGCTATGCGATTCCCGTTACGATTACGCCCGTTGGCCCGGCCACGAAGAAGAAGATCGTGTACGATATGAAAACCAACGAGGCCACCATCACCAACTTCACTGCCGGTTCCTGATGAGCGGCGCGTGAAGGGATGAGAGCGGCGGGGCAAAGCTACACGCGGAGCCTCGCCGCATTTTGTAGGAGGTAAACACGATATGGCGAACAAAACGAAGCTCCCGCAGACGAACCAGAACGTTTTCACGCTGGACGACGGCACGAAAGAGATTACCCTCGTCAACCCTTATGGAAAAGTCATTTGCAAGCTGCACATCCGTCCCGGTGACGTGTCCATCTACGACCGCTATAAGGCGCTGATGGACGATTTTGATTCCATCATTAAGCCGCTGTCCGATATGGACATTAAAAATGACGGCACATCGGAGTTTGACGATAACTGGGAAAAGCTGCAACAGGTTGAAACCGTTGTTAAGCAGCGCATTAACGCGCTGTTCGACATGGATGACGCAGACGCGCTGTTTGCAACCCGGCATCCGTTCTCGTCTGTCAATGGCGTTTTCTACGTTGAGAACGTGCTGACCGTTCTCGGTCAGGTTATCGCTCAGGCCATTGAGACGGAAACGAAGCTGTCACAGGAGCGTGTCAAAAAGTATCTGGCTGACCTCGAAAAGGATGTGACGCCGGATGCTGGGGCAACTGCCGACAAGCCTTGACGTATGCGGCACGGCATACAAAATCCGCACGGACTACCGTAACATCCTGCAAATATTCTCCGCCTATAACGACTCAAATCTTTCTGACAGCGAAAAGGTGTACGTCTGTTTGAGACGCCTGTTTACGGATTTTGATAAGATCCCAAGCAAGCACTATGAACAGGCATACGCTGCCGCAACCGCGTTTATCGACTGCGGGACGCGAGAGGATACGCCCGCGCCTAAAACAATCAACTGGGACAAGGACGAACAACTGATTTTTCCCGCCGTCAATAAAGCAGCAGGAATGGAAATCCGTGCCCTGCCCTACCTGCATTGGTGGACGTTCCTCGGCTACTACCAGTCCGTAGACCACGACGGGCTGTTTGGCTTCGTTCTGACCATCCGACAGAAGAAAGCGCGGGGAAAGAAGCTGGAAAAATACGAGCAGGAGTTTTATCGCTCCAACATCAATCTTTGCCGTATTGAAGAAAAACCCGCCCCGCAAAAGACGGAGAACACCCTGCAATCCATGTTTGATTCTCTCCCGGAAGAAGGTGAAACTTAATGGCAAACGGCGCAGACGGCTCTATTATCATTGATACCGGGCTGGACAATACCGGCTTTGAACGCGGATCTCAGAGGATGCAGCAGGCCATCCGAGGAGTAACGCAGGCGATTAACCAGTCCGGGCGTGCGGCTGCAAATGGTATGCAGCCGCTTTTTTCTGCCTGTCAGCAGGCAGGAAGCGCGATTAACGCCGCCGCGCAAAGTGCTGAAACAATGAACTCCCGACTGTCCAGCGCGGTATCTTCGTCCGATTTCGGAAAGAGCATGAGCGCGGCAGAACGCTCCTGTGCGTCGCTGGGCAATCAGCTCCAACGTCTTGCTGACAGCGAACGGATGGGAATCAAGACGGATGCTCAGATGACACGCTTCCAAGTCAACGTGGATAAGGCAAGGGACAGTGCTACACAGCTGGAGGCAGAATTGCAAAGGCTGGGCAGTCAGCAAGTCACAACGCCTGAGTATGAGCAGCTTGCGGCTTCCGCACAAAAAGCCGAACAGGCGCTTTTCAGGCTGTATGACCGCCGCGACGTAATGGAGCAGCTGGGAACCAGTAAGACTTCCCGCGAGTGGCAGCGTCTTGAAATCCAGATTCAGAACGCAGAATACGCGCTGGAATCCTATGAACGCTCTATGCAGTCCATGCAGGCGAACGGCACAGCTTATGTAAACGGCGCGGATACAACACAGTATCAGGAAATGTCCAGTGCGCTGCGGGATATGCAGGCACAGCTCGCGGGCTATGAGCAAACTGCCGCAGGGTTTGACGTGATTTCTGACCCTGCCGCAAGCTCCGAAGCCTCCCTCAGGCGCGTTGACTCCGAACTCCGGCAAAAGCCCGAAGATGCAAGCACCGCAGGTAGTGCTATGCAGAAGTTTGGAAACGTACTGAAAAGCGCGGCTTCTACCGCTCTGCGCATGAATGCGGCACTGGCGAAAATGGTCTTTAAGGGCGTATCTACCGGCGCAAAAGCAGCGGCGAACGGGCTGAAAAAGTTTTTCAGCAAGACAAAAGAGGGCGTACTCAGCTCTCAGGGACTCGTGAAGTCCCTGACAAGTCTGAAAACCATCCTGCTTTCGAGCATCAAGAGCACGCTCATTTCAGGTACCATTCAGTCTATCAAGGCATGTATGAGTTCCCTCGCGCAGTATTCCTCGGCATTTAATGCTTCTATGTCGAGCATGAAGAACGCCGCGAAAGGGCTGTCCGCCAATTTGGCCGTTACCTTCGGCAATCTGGTAAACGCTGTCGCACCCGCGATTTCTACAATTATCAGCTGGATTTCAAGGGCAATCTCCTATCTGAACGCTTTCTTCGCTCTGCTGTCCGGCAAAGGCATGGTCACGGTCGCCAAAAAGCAGACCGATGACTACGCCAAAAGCCTCGGCGGCGCGGCAGGAGCGGCGAAAGAACTGAAAAATGAGGTCTACGGCTTTGATGAACTGAACAAGGCTTCCTCCACCGATTCAGGCGGAGGCGGCGGTGGGAGCAGCGCGGGCGACCTGTACGAAGATGTGCCTATTGAAAGTCTGCTTCCTGAATCCGTACAGAACTTTTTCACCTCCCTCAAAACTGCCTTTGAAGCGGGTGACTGGGAGGGCATCGGCGAAATCGTCGCTGGCGGTTTGAACAGCATCGTAACCGCAGTTGATGACTGGATTGTGACGGTACAGCCGCTTGCCGTAGAATGGGCAAACCGAATTGCCCTGATCCTGAACGGCCTTGTGTCCGGCTTCGACTGGGCAAACCTCGGTAAGCTGATTTCTGATGGCTTGAACCTTGTGTTCAGTACGCTCAACACCTTCCTCAGCACATTTGACTGGGCTACACTGGGCGCAGGGTTGGCTGCTGGGCTGAACAGCATCTTTGAAAACACCGACTGGGCGACCATCGGCGCGACGTTCGCCAACAAATGGAACGCGCTGATTAACGCCATCGAGGGCTTTGTCACGACCGTCAACTGGCAGCAGATGGGCGCGTCGATTGGAACAGGTGTGCAAAGCTGGTTTAACACCATCAACTGGAGCGGCCTCGTTACCTCCGTCAACGCAAGCATCAAGGGCGTTTTCAACGCAATCACCAGCTTTATGCAGTCCATTCAGTGGGCAGACGTGGGCAAGAAAATCGGCGATATTGTCAACGGCCTCGACGTTGCGGGAATGATTGCAAGCATCACGACATCGCTGAACACGTTCGTATCGAGCGCGTTCACGCTTGCAAATACCATTCTGACCTCCGTAAAGTGGGAGGATCTCGGCAAGCAGTTTGCGGGCATTGTGAACGGTCTCGACATCGAGCAGTGGCTCACCGACTGGGGCACGTTCATTTCCAACTTCACCAAATCCGCAATGGATGCCGCTATCGGATTCATCGAGGGGATTGAGTGGACAGAACTCGGCACTGCACTCTACAATGCCGTGACGGGCTATTACGAGTCGATTGACTGGGACGGTCTCGTCTCCCGCATGTTTGAGCTGCTGGGCGCGGCTATCGGCGGTGCTACGGCGCTGATTGCTTCTCTCGCGTCTAATATCTGGGACGGCATCAAGCAGGCGTGGGAAGATGT
>OLOU01000029.1_pt1 | contig 131760 bp, 122 predicted proteins | sample 1672101 | NCBI WGS metagenome assembly OLOU01 (sample SAMEA3136645, study PRJEB25190) | human gut metagenome | biome: human gut; feature: human-associated habitat; material: faeces | place: Austria | collected 2013
AAAAAAGCCGTACCCGTCGGCACAGCTTTGTATTTTCGCTATCAGAAAAAGAAAAAGCGGCTGAAACCAGTCGCTTTAAATTTAAGAATTTAGCAATTCGAAGTACATTTTTGATAATTTAAAAAGTAATGCATAACGAAAATCGTTTTTCGCTACAATTTTATTTATATCTGTTTCTATGTCACGACCTATAGAATCAATCATAAATTTCAGAAACAGAAGATTGTCTGCTTTTGTTGCTGTATCTCTTTCAAGCGTGAGATTAACATATTCCATCGCTTGATTATAATTATTCTGATTGTTCGCATAAATACCGCTGTTCATCGTTTTTCCCTTTCTGAGTTTACATATTGTCGTAACAATATCATTATCGAAATTTTTACTCTTGATTGGAACAAATAGTCATTCTGTTCCATATATGTATCTATCAGCTTTTCTACAGCCTTAATATAGTTGTTTTTTGCAAACGCCTCTCTTATCGGATTTACCCAATACATAAAGTCGTAATGAGATAGTCCGGGAACATACTCTTTATCTGATTTGCATTTATCATAAACGCAGGTGAATTCTCTCAGAAAATCAAGTGCCTCATCATACGTTTTAACTTCGTTACATAACTGTTCTTTGCACAATTTATCAAGTTTTTTTCTTGCATTCATTCGTTATCATCTCCATTCTATCATATCGGTAAAAATACGTCAATCTTTTTATACAGGTGCGACACCGTGACGCACCTCAAACAATTTAATAAATAAACTCTATCAAATAATTCCCCTTTTTGAGATATTGATTTATAGCAAAGGAACAAGTTGTTCTTTCGTCCGAATACTCTTGCCTTATTTTCGTTGAATAAACCTCTCCGGTATCTAAGTTAGTAAGTCGTATCTCGTTTTGAGAATAGTAGAGTTTCGTTTTTTTCTCATTTTTGGCATTATCGCAATTTGAAAACAACAATTTAAAATGAGAATTTGATAGCAGATTCCTTTTCATATAATTACCTCTTTTCGAAAAGCAATTTTCTGAATTTCTGTACAGTTCGCCTTTGGGATCAGTTATGACGTAGCTTCCGAACACCTGAATATTATCAGGCTTGATTTTACTTAATGATTTACCTGTGTCCTTTTTTCTCATTGCATTTGCTGACTTATTCAGTATTCTTTTCATATTTTTCATATCTTACCTCCATAAGCCACCACAAAGGCGGCAGAGCTTTTCTGCCGCCCGGTGACAATAAAATTTTAATGCTGCTTAGCGTTTTCTCTTACGCTTCGATAACGGGAATGCAAGCACAACAGCCGCACTCATCATTACCGTTGATATGATAATAACCGCCGTCTGCATAAAGCTGTCCTCGCTTGCACCTGTCGGGGGATTGTCCGGTAACTTGCTGTTGTGCATTTCTGCAACAAGCTTTGCACCGTCACGGTCAATCGTTAACTGCTTATCTTCGGGTAAAAGATAGCCTGCCGACGCTTCATCCTTCACTTCGTGTATGGTATACTCACCGGCTCTTAAATCGTTGATACGGATTATACCGTTCTTGTCGGTTGTGTATGTTTTCCTGAAAGTCTGACCTGTGTATGTCTTTCCGGTTACTTCAAAATGTATTCCTTCGACCTTGTTGTCGTATGAGGTTTTTACAATCTTGATTTCACCCTTTGCCGGCGAGTTTATGAACGTACCCTTGCCAAGCTCATCGTTGGAAACTTCTACGGTTTCGCCGTCATTTACGATCTGGAAATAGTAGAAATTCACATCACGGACGAAATATTCGGGAGCCTTTGTTTCCTGTACATAGTATTCGCCATATACAAGTCCCTCAAGGCTGTACACGCCTGTTTCGGTTTCCTTTAATGTGCCGACTACGGTTTTCTTGTCCGATTTATAAACTGTAAATACAGCACCTGTCAATTTATTTTCGGGATAGTCCTCATCAACCTTTGTCAATGTTACATTTCCGACAATAACCTTATTGACAAACTCTGCACTTGCAGTTGCGTCCTTAGTTACCGTGATTGTCTTGACCTGTGTCTTAGGCAGATAACCTTCTGCATTGTTGATTTCGGTTATCGTGTACTTGCCGGTCGGCAGTTCTGTAAGTTCAAACTTGCCGTTTGTCAGCATAAAACGTGCTTCTGCTGTCTGACTGCCGTTATATACATACTTGCCGTTCTTCGATACAGCCTTTAAATATGCACCGTCAGCGTTCTTTACAGTGAAGTATACATTCTTTTCAAGCTCTGCCTTCTGAGTTGTTGTCAGCCCGTTGGGATTTGTCCATTTCTTTATGATACTTGCGTTGCCTGTGTCACGCTCGTTTACAAACGTTGCCGTTGCTGTCTGATTTCTTACTACAGTTATCTTCACGGGATTTTCCGTCTTGATTGTGTAGTCAAGAAGTGTGCTATACTCTGTAATCGTATAGTCACCGGTAGGCAGTTCTGCGATTGTAAATGTGCTATTTTTCAGAACGTATCTGAATTCTGTTGTGCTTTCGCCGTTATATGTGTATACGCCGTCTGCACCTGTAGCTGTGATGTACTTGCCGTTGCTGTCCTTTACAGTGAAATACAGGCTCTTTTCAAGCTCTGCCTTCATCTGTGCGATTTCATCGGCTGTCATATCTGCTGTACTATTGTCAAGTTTCCAATCTTTGGTTACAGCACCGTGACCGTAAGGATATTCGTTGAAGTCGGATTTTCCGATTTCATTGCTAACCGATACAGTAGCGTTTGCCGTTTTAAGCGTTACCGGGTGTACGTCTGTGTCAAGATAGTAGCCTTCGGGAGCTGTAAGCTCCTTGACATAGTAAGTTGTACCTGTTGCACTGCTTATAGGTAAGTTGTTGCAAGTGTACACTCCTGTAGCTGTTTCGATAATCTCTGCATTTACAAGTGTGCTGTCAGTGTCTGACTTATATGCCTTTGCTACAGTCTTGCAAGTGCTGTCGGTATAGATACCGAATGTTGCACCTGTTACCTTTTCGCCGGTCTTTGCGTCAATCTTGTTGATAACAATGTGACCGAAAGGCTTGTTTTCAAACGTTGCAGTAGTAGTCGCATTGCTCTTTACTTCAATCGTCTGATTTGCAGGTGTGATATATCCGACTGTCTTGCCGGTCTTGACCTCTATAACCTTGTAATCACCGATGCGGAGATTGCTTATAGTGATTGTACCCTTTGCGTCGGTAGTAAAAGTCTGATCGTAGCTCTGTCCGGTCTTGGCTGTGCCGGTTACTCTGAACTGCCAGCCACTGAGAACACCGTCCGCACTTTTCTTGACTATCTTTATACTGCCCTTCTGCGGAGCATTGGGGAACTTGTCGTTGCCGTTGATTGACACATCGACAACCTTGCCTGCGTCAGAAATTGTGAACTGATAGAATGTGTTGTCGATATTGTAATACTTCGGTGCTTTTGTTTCCTTGAGGTAGTATGTGCCTGCCGGGATTTCGTCAAGCTGATATGTACCCTTTGATGTTTCTGCGAGTTTGCCGTATACAGTAGCCTTGTCGGAATTGTATACAGTAAATTCAGCGCCGCTCAGAAGTACATCGGGATGATCTGCGTCAACCTTTGTCGTTCTGACCGAGCCTAAAGGCGTTTCATAGAATTTCGATGTAGCGTTGTTTGAAACTGCTACGGTTGAATTTGCCGTTTTAAGCGTTACCGGGTGTACGTCTGTGTCAATAGCGTAATGGTCGGGAGCTGTAAGCTCCTTGACATAGTAAGTTGTGCCATTCTTGCTCTCAATCGGCAGGAAATTGCAAGTGTACTTGCCTGTCGCACTTTCTGTGATTACAGCGTCTGTCAGAGTATCATCTGTAGCCGATGTATATGCCTGTGCCGGAATTTCACATTCAGCATCCGTATAGATACCGAATGTCGCACCGCTCAGAGCAGTGCCTTTTACGCTGTCAACCTTGTTGATAACGATATTCGCATACGGCTTGTTCTCGAAGTTAACAGTTGTTACAGTATCGGTCTTGACCTCAAGGTCTTTACTGTTCTCGGTAATATATCCTACTGTCTTTCCGGTCTTGACCTCTGTTACCTTGTAATCGCCGATACGGATATTGCTTATCGTGATTGTACCCTTTGCGTCGGTTGTAAAGGTCTTGTCATAACTCTGACCTGTCTTTGCCGTGCCTGTTACTCGGAACTGCCAGCCACTGAGAACGCCGTCCGCACTGTGCTTTACAATACTTATCGTACCCGTCATTGCCTTGTTGGTAAACACTTTCTTTACCGAGCCGGCAGGAGTGATAGTGAAAGTCACGGGGTCGATTGAGAAGCTGTAACCTGTTGTGCCGGAAACCTCATAAACTGTGTATTCTTCTCTTGCGGGAAGCTCATTTGCAATAAAGTTATATGTGGCTTTGTTCAGCTTTAATTCTGTACCGGTATTGTTCTCGCCTTTATATGTGTAGATACCGTCGCTACCTGTAAAGGTGAGATATTTGCCGTTGTGCTTGATTTTAAAAGCGACCTCGGCAAGTTTGTCATCGGGGATATTTTCTATAGCACCGTTTTCATTTAAAAACTGCTTGTCAATCTGCACAGAACCTGTCTTAAGCTGATTGTCAAGCTCAATGTCTTCAAGGTCGATTACGGTGTTTGGATCACCATTGCCCAGGTCAATACGCTGGTCCCGGTTATCAACATCGTAATCCGTACCGCTGTACGTTTCGATTACAGCCAAGTAATACGGAGTGGTGTTAGTGCCGAACGATATAGTCATTTCGCCGTTTTCGTTCAGCTTGAGATCTGTCGCTGATGTTTTGGTTGACGAAAGCCCTTTGTATGTATAATTACCGTTAGAACCGGTAAATTTTATATAGTATCCTGCCGGCGGATTCGAGGAAACACTTCCGCTGTAGCCAAGCACCTGCAGATTTACGGTAACTTTAGCATACTGTTCTTTGAGCTGTGCTTCTGTCAGATTGTCCTCATCAGAGAAATGTTTTCTTATAACAACAACAGGTGTTGATTTGTTTGTAAAAGATACGCTTTTTGTTTCGCCCTTATTGGCGATAGTGACCGTCTTTGTCTGCGTTTTCGGATTGTAACCGCTTGCGTTATTAATCTCTGTTACAGTGTATGTTCCCAACGGTAACTTGCTTACATTAAACTTACTGCCTCTAAGTTTCATATTATTTGCGGAAGTCTGAGTGCCGGCATAAACATACGCTCCTGCCGAGCCTGTAACCTTGATATACTTACCATTAGCGTCCTTGACAGTAAAGTAAACGTTTTTCTCAAGATTTGCTTTTTCTGAAGCTGACAGTGTAGTATCGGAAAGCCATACCTTCTTTATCTGAGCCGTACCGCTGTCCTCGCTGTTCATAAAAGACACGGACGATGTTTTATCTCTTGAGATGGTAATTGTCTGATATGCTTTGTTAACCGAATAGCCCTCCGGAGAGCCATACTCATACACGGTGTACTTTCCGGTCGGAAGGTCAGAAACTGTGAAAGTACCTGTACTGGGATTAACATACAGCGATGTAGCTTTAGTTGTTGTTCCGGCAAAAGAATATGAGCCGCTGTACTTCGTACCGTTGACAGTTATATATTTTCCGTCAGCGTTTTTGATGCGGAAATATATCTGCTTATTTCTTTCAACGTTGTTGCTTGCGGCTATGGCGTTACCGTTGGTATCAATCCAGGTCTTTATAACCTTGCCCGTACCGGTATTTCTCGTGTTTTTGAAAGTAACTGTTCCTGTGCCGCCTGCTGTTACTGTTACCGTCTTGCTGACACCGCCTGTACGGGTGTAATAGGGTATCGAGCCGTCCGAATTCTTTCCGTGTTCTGTAACGGTATACGTTCCTGCAGGTAACGATTTTACTAAAAAAGTGTTACTTGAGTTTAATTTGAACTGGCTCACGGAACCGCTTGCAGAGTAGGTATACGAGCCTGCCTTGCCAGTAGCCTTCACGGCCGAACCCGAACTGTTCTTTACCGTAAAATAGATGTCACTGTTATCGGCTTTCGTGCTTGAAGCATCGTGATTGTGTTCCCAGACTTTCTTGATCTGAGCTGTGCCTGTGCTTTCGGTCTTAAAGTTTGCGTAGAACTGCACAGGGTCATCAATACCCGCCGCCATAGTCTGAGAGCCATTGCCCGATTTCCATATAACGAGCTGATCTCCGCTTGTGCGGTTAGCTTTATATGTACAAGCCTTTGTACCGCTAATTTTGGTCGTTGTGCTGAAGGTGTACTTATTACTGCTCTTTGTAACAGTAACTCCCGAAATGTTAAAAGCACTTGCAGGCATATTACTGTTATTTTCATCAGTCAGCGTAATGGAATATTTCTTAGTTGATGAATTATATTTCATTGTATGAGTAGGAGCAGTTACTTTAGCTCTTCCTGTGAAGCTTGGAACAACGGAATATGCTTTCATCTTGCCGAGGATATAATCATAGCACTTCTCGGCAGGTCTGCCTTGAAGCTGTTCATAATATACCTTTGCAGGTGTACCCCACTTGTTCGCTTTTAAATCGCTTTTGTTGTATCCTGTTCTTAACTGCTGCTGTATTTCCCATACGATTATCTGTGTAGCGAACGAGAAATCGTCAAGGTTAGTACCGCTTACGGGTGAGCTTTTGGTGTCGCTGTTAAAGCCGCAGAGGAGAGCTATTTTTATATCATCTCTTACTTGCAACGGAAGATTTCTTAAATATGTGTTGCTATTATCCTCTCCGACATAAGAGCTTCCGGTGTTGTAAGCAACGCCTGCTTCGATACAGATAGCCTGCTGTGTTATACCGTTCTTACTTATACCGAGCTTTGCGTGCGTTGAAGCATAACGAGTTGATGTGTCTTCGTTACCGTCAGACTTGTAATACATAAATGTGTAATTACGCTTATCACCGTATGACTTGCCGTCCGAGCCGACATAATCACCGAGCATTGCGGCGTATACACTATCACCTTTGCCCCACTCTGACGCAAGCGTCTGAATGGGAAGAGCGGCTAATGCCATTACAGCCGCAAGGAGCAAGCCTGCCAGCTTTTTAAATTTGTTTTTCTTCATAACCTTTTGTCCTTTCTTGGTTTGTATTTGTATATATAAAAAAGCAGTCCTACGGGTGCGGACTGCTTTGGGTTTTTATATTCAATTGGCTTTCAGAAAAAGAAAAAGAGCCTTGATTTTTCAAAGCTCTTAAAGTATATTAAATTGTCATATGTTCAAAAGGAAACAACTAATCAACGTAAACCGAGTCTGCTGTTCAACCTATTAAAAAGTATATTGCGTATGCTTTTGTCAGCTTTCCATTTTCATCTCGTATATCCATATCTTCGGATATGTCTTGAATGTAGATTTTGAAGTAATCGCCTTTTTTCATATATCCTCGTGTAAAATTGTATTTTGCCATTTCACCAACATCTCTTTTAATGATGTTTGTATGCAAGTCATAAGAGATAACAAGAGGTGTAAACCACGTGCTACCTTCGGGAGTCCAGGTTGGATCTTCAAGGTTTTTTAATCCGTAATTGTTTACAGCGTCATTAACTATAACCTGTTTTATTGCTTCAAGGTCAAACGGATACTCATATATGGACTTCGGCTTGCTTTCCTGCTTCTTCGTTGTTGTCTGTGAAGGCTTAGGTGCTTCAGCTTTCTTTGTGGTTGTTGTAGTCTGTATAACAATCTTGCTGTCGCTCAGATAGTCACCGTGTATAAAGCTACCGTCAGAAAGTTTGAAGTAGCCTGTGTCGGTCTTGGCTGTCACTGTCACCTTGTCGTTCACGCTGTACAGCTTAACTGTGTCAGCGCCGAGTACGGCTTTCTTACGGCTGTAGCAGTCTGTGTTGACATACTTTGTGCCGCTTGCCTTGCTCTCCGTCCATTCGGGTGCGGGCTTTGTAGTAGCGGCAGTTGTTGTCGTTGCCGGCTTTGGCTTTGCCGTTGTTACCGCTTTTGTGGTGGTAGTGGTAGTTTCAGCCTTTTTTGTTTCCTGTGGCTTTGTGGTGGTCACTGCTGTGATAGCTGTGGTCTGAGCGGTAGTTGTTTCTGCTTTCGGCTCATCAATCCTATCCATTACCGTTCCCGTTACTGCTGGAGCGGTAGTTGTCACTGCCGTTTCGGGTACGGAGGACGTTGTGCTGCTTGCATTGCCTGCCGTGCAAGCACTGGTCAGTATTACGCTGATAAGGGTTATTGTTGCGAGTATGGTGTGGGTACGTTTCATTTGGGGTCCTCCTTTGTGGGATTTGGTCTGTTTCTTACTTGCCGAGAGCCTGCTTTATCTGTTCTTCAGATAAGCCCATCGCTTTGAGGTTGGCGAGGATTTCGGCTTCTTTTCTTCTTTCGCCTTCGGCTCTGCCTTCGGCTCTTGCGTGTGCCTTTTCGGTTGCTTCGATATGCAGAGCCTTTTCACGCATTTCAGAAAGTTCGATTGCTTTTTCTACATCGCTCATCTTTTTATAGACAAACGTTGTTTTACCGACAATTACTACCTTGTTTCCTTCTTCATCGATATATTCGGTTCTTTTTTCTTCCATAAACGTCTATTACTTTCCGAGTATTGCCTTTATCTGTTCATCACTCATACCTAACGATTTAAGATTCGCAAGTATTTCGTTATCTCGTTCAGCTCTTCCCTCAGCTCTTCCCTCAGCTCTGCCTTTCTTAAGTCCGGCTGCTTCGCCTTCGGCTCTCGCATACGATTTCTCGGTTGCCTCAATATGCAGTGCCTTTTCACGCATTTCGGCAAGCTCTCTTGTCTTTTCGTCTGCACTCATCTTGTGCAGTACAACTACTGCGTCCTGTATGGACTTTACACCTGTCTGCTGTAACATATCAAGTTCATCCTCCGTTTCTGCATTTATAAGTCTGAGCCATAGTTCCTGCTTGTTGTTCTTGTCAAAATTCTTTCCGATTTTCTTCAACTCAAAGTAATGAGCGATGAAGTTATCAGTAAGAACAGAATTGCGTTTATCTTCTCTCATTCTGAATGAGGAATGAAAATCCGCCCATTCATCGAAAAGAATGAAATTCAATACATTGATTGAAATACACTGATTGAGTTTTCCGTAGCCATCACCGCTTTTAAGCTGATTGCTGTACAACTTTGAAAGGTAGTACATTGAACGATCCTTGTAATCGCCCTCGTCTTTAATCTGCATTTCAACATTGATAAGCCTGTTACCGTCAACCGTCATCTTTATGTCCATACGGCTGTATTTTTCTATAATGTTCTCCGGCATTATCTCGGAGTTCAGTACGATTATGTTGTTTATCGACTCATACGGTATTTCGAGTATGTCCGAGAGAAACGCCTGTAAAATATGCTGATTTCCCTCGTCCGTAAACAACTTCTTGAATATTATATCCAGTTTTGCCTTTACTATATTTCTTGCCATTTGTGCATCTCCTTTCAATTCGGTACTATTTCCTCAAGTATATTGTAACACACTTACGGCAAAAAGTCCAGCCGACAGCGACAAAAACATTGACAAAGTATAGTATTACTTTTTGTTGCTTTCTGCCAAAAGTTACACGATTACAGCCTTTTGGGCGGGATTTCTTTTTTCTGCGGCTTATTCGAGGTGCGACACGGTGTCGCACCTATAACAACCTTGTCATTATGTTTTATTTTCCCCAAATCACTATTATCATTGCACAGCAAAATAAACACGTTGAAAAAGCCAACAATATTTTATCAAATTTACTGTCATCTTTATATTTATCTGTTTTTCTGCAAAAAGGAAAAAGCAAAATATTATTTACTATTGCTAATGCCAATAGAGTTATAGAAATCGTTCGGCTTGTTGCAGGCATAAAGAAGATGATTATAACTATTATAATCGTCCATTCTATACTATCAACATAATCAAATCCATAATATAAATTATGAGCGTAAATTTTGTTATAAATATTCATTAGTATTTTGCACAATAAGCCGAAAATTGCAATCATTGCAACCAGTGGCATTAATATTTCTAATAACGACATTAAATTTCGTAACATCATTTTTACATTCCATCCTTAATAATGTATTTATCAGCAGAGCTACGGGAGTTGCACCCGCATACGCTTACTCTCCGATATAAAAAAGCAGTCCTACGGGTGCGGACTGCTTTGGATTTTTACTTTCAGAAAAAGAAAAAGCGGCTGATTTCAGTCGCTTAGATCTCTCTATATATTAAAGTGTCGGGTACATTCCCTGCTCTTGAGAGTGAACGTGCTTATCGGGATTGAGTTTAGCGTTTAGCTCTTCTATCTGTTTGGCTTGCGTTTTAATTACTTCATCAAGTTCTTTATTTGCTTCCTCTAATTCAGATTTTTCTCGATACAAATCGGCAATTAGTTGATTTTTCTCTCCTAATATGTTTTTAAACAAAGTTAAATCATCAATGGCTTGTGCCCATCTGTATTCATTGCTTTGGAGTAACTGTTCTTTTTGTTTTCTCATTTCGCTCTCATTCACAATAAATGTGTATGTATTCTTTGCGTTGTCTGCAACGATATTAATGCTCTTCTTGATTTCTTCATTTAGGATTATTTTAATATTCTTGTGATCTTCCCTGAGAATTTTATTTTGTGCCGTAAGATTTGTTTCTTCGCCGTTTGTTACTCCGAGTCGGTTTGCAATTGAAAGTTCACCGTCTTTTACGCCGATTTGGCAATCCTGCAATTTAACAAGATTGTCATTTAATTTTTTGCTTTTTCTTCCGTTGCTTATACAAACGCCTATCAAACCTAATATACCCACGAATATTGTAGCAGCCGAACCGACAATTGCACCCACTAAGGAGTCCATTTTAAACACCTCGCATATCACAAAATACGTAATCCAATAAACCATATTCGGTACTAAAATTGAATAAATTACGAATTTCATATTTATACTCCTAATTATATCTTAAAATTAAAATCGTGTCAAATTATTTTAAAACATTCATTTCATTACCGTTCCTCATCGAAATAACCGAATTGCTGTGAAATAGAGATCCACCATTCTTCAGGTAATTTAGGAACTATTCCCTCATCCTCGGCAAATTTAATACATTTAAGAATGTCGAGTAATCCTATATTGAAAGTATGGACGGAATCTTTCAATTCAAATATGCACGGCTCATAACAAGCTTCGCAATTGATTTTTTCGGCATTATCGGTTAATTTTGATTTTTCTGTGTTTTTTTCTTTAGTATACATTTCTAATCTCCGTTCTAAAATAAGCGACAATAAATGTCAATTTCCAAGTGCGACACGGTGACGCACCGGACGCTCCGGTCACACTTTTACTTTCAGAGCTACGGGATTTGCACCCGTATGATTACTGTTGCTCTTATATTCAAGGTGCGTCACAGTGACGCACCTGTTGTGTATCTTTGTCACATAATCCCATAATCATCTTTATACTTGTAAAGAAAATTCTGCTGCTCCTTGTTTTTTCGGATCATCAGCCCGATGTAGTCGATCATTGAAAGATTTGTCTTGTCCTGCTTTGTAATCAGTGCTACTGTAGCAAAAATACCGAATATTCCTACTGCAAGTCCGATTATTATATGTATCAGCAGAGAAATAAAAACCGTAAGTCCGAGTGATATAAGCCCGCCGATTATCAGCTGTGGCTTCTGCTTCGGTCCGCAACCTTCCCACCATTGCTTTTCTATTATCAAGCCATATGGGATGTATAAACGTTCATCGTTCATCTGTCTGTCCTCCTTATGAATAGTACCGGACGATAAGGTCTTTTATCTGAAAAATTATGATACCAAAAACCATAAATACAAGTGCATTTCTTATTTTCGGTATCAGTTGTGGCTTATCATCGGGATTGAGAACAATCTTTATCAGCAGGATAATTACTCTGAGTGCTACTCCTGCTACGAGTAAGCCCTGTATTATCAGACTGAGCTGGTCAATTGTAGTCATTTATCCCTCCTATTTTGTAACACCCTTTATCGCTGTCTTAATCGTGTTTACCGCATATATTTTGCTCATAGCACCACCGCCCGGACCGGAAGGCACAAGAAACTCTGCAAGCAGTTTAGGCGTACTGAGTGCTGTAGTAAGACAAGCCAAGCCCAGGAACATTTTTACCAAATCAAAATTGCCCGATACAATGTTTCCTATACCTGCAGATGTGACTATGATATAAAGTCCGAGCTTACTAAGAACTACTTGTATAAGTACGGTCAGAAATGTCTTGACATAGGTCATAAAGTAGTTTTTGAACATTCCTTTGTCATTATCGAGTAGTCCGGTACAGGCAAGCGGCATTCCGATATTCAATATCATCATATTGATACCAAGCCCGAAAGCCTTACAGAACAGTATCATAAATATTACAAGTGCTATGAGGAAGAATACGCCGTTGATTATACCTATGCCGGTAAAGTCGGTTACTTCCTTGTAGATGTTCATACTTGTCGTTATTGCGTTTACTGTTTCTTTAAGTATCTGTACGAAAATATCGTAAATAGGTCTGAAACCTATAGCGACAGCCATTGCTTTTATAAAATTCGTCACAAGCTGTAACGGGTCCATATCCGGATCTCCGTCTGTTCCCATAACGTATATTTCAAAGCCCTTTTTAAGAAATTTCAGTATCATCAGTGAAATGCCTATATTATATATCGTTGATGACGCTGTTGAGAGATACTGTCCTAACGTCTTATCTACTTCAAAGACTATCGGTATCAGCTGGTCGCTTGCCTCAAAAACAAGCGGTGTCATACTGCTCAGTATGACGGAAAACAGAATTACTAATAGAGCTGCCATTAATTTATCACCTCACATTTACGGGAACATATACATATCGTCCGCTTTTGCTATTGCCGATTGCTGTGGCACATCGTGCCGCATATATAGTTGAGTTGTTGCTGTCCGTATTTTATCGAGCAACGTATCATCTTTTATCGCCACCCGATCGCATCGTGTGCCGTCCGGCAATGTTTTTTGCGGCATTACCGGTTTAATTTCTCCGTTCTTTCGGGCAATAAGCCGTACATTTTTGACAACAAGCCAGTTATCAATTGTTATATCGGCTATCGCTTTAAGCGACGGACAATCCGGTAAGTTGATCCGCCGAATTTCCGCCTTAACACCCTGCCGCTGTAACTCAAACTGCTCTTTTTCCATCTCAAAAGTTTTTTCCTTTGAGATTGATGGACTTCCTTTAAGAGCATTTGTGTACGCTTCGATGATACTTGCTCTAAGGTTTTTTAACAGTACAGACTGATAATTTATCAATTGTACTGTCTGTGTGTATGTTCCGTCTTTATTCTTGATTTGTGGTAACTGTGCTTCAATACTGCCATCTGTGTTTTTTATGAGCCGACAGTCACGGATTATTACCATATCATCAATATTTACATCAGCAACAGCTAATACGCTATCATTACCGGTCAGATATGCCCTTGACCGTATTTTGTGTAGCATTGAAATCAGCCTCCGAAATATCCTGCAACTATACCGACTATAGATGTTATTGTTATCGCTAATATTCCAGAAACAATTGTTGTCTTAATTCTCTTGTCCCACATTTTCTTATCCTGTTCATCAGATAAGCCACGTGCTATAAACAGGGCTACACAGACAACACCAGTAACAGCTATCGCTATACCTGTAAGCCAGGAGCTGACATCTGCTATCAGATTCTTTGTGCCTGTCACAATTACGCTGTTTGCAAAATTGCCCTGTGCAAATCCCGACATTGTAAGAAATGTCACTGCCATAAACGATGATATGGCGTTATAAATGCGGTTTCTGATTTTCTTTAACTTGTTCATTGTTCTTTCCTCCGGAATAAGTCCTCTCCCTTGTCAATTACCTCATCTTCCGCAATATAGAATGCGTTTTTGGTAATATCATAGGTTTCGGATTTCTCATTGTTTTCTTTTGCTTCTTTACGCCTTAACAAGTAATTGTACTCGTTTTCCTGCGGTGCTTGCGGTGTCTGCTCTTTCCAGACCTCCCATAACGGAATTTTAGCGTTTGTATCACGCTTATCCTGTCTGCTGTCAGTGACGATCTGAATGTACTGCTTGTTATGGCTCTCGTTTCCGAGTCCCATAAAGCGGTTAAACTGCCACTTGTGCAGGTCGTATGACACCATTACAGCCGGATATTCGCCGAGTACCATTACAAGCTGATATGGACGTGCGAATCTTGCAAGTTCGTCTGCCGTAAGGAGTTCTCGTCCCTCCAGTTGTGAAGAAAATCCCGATGAGGGATTTGAGTATCTTGCTTTATTTCCCGATGAGCTGTATTTCAGCGTTGTGTACTTACCGAGCTTACTGCTTATAAGTTCGTTCGTTTCCTTGCCCGCCGCCGCAAGATATACCCATACGGTACAGTTACCCATAATGATATTTGCAACATTCTTGTCATACTTATCTTCGAGCTGTGCCATATCCTGGATAAACAGATTGAAACGTATTCCGTAACCTCTTGCGACAGTGAGTTTTGCCTGTATATCGCTTATCGGAGTGAAGTTACCAAACTCATCCAGGAAGAAGTTTACCCTTATCGGCAGTCTGTTGCCGTGTTCCTTCGCATAGTCTACAAGCAGTTCGTACTGCTGATTGACAAGCAAGGTAACTATAGGATAGTAACTTGTTTTCTGATCCGGCAAGATGTAGAATATTGCCTGTTTCTTCTGAGCAATCGTAGTAAAATCAAAATCTGACGTGCCGGTTACACTGGCAATATCGTTTGTCGCAAACAATCTTAGTGTTGTCAGTGCTGATGTGTAGAAACTTGCCCTTGTTCTGCTCGGTGCAACATCTGTAATGCCGAGCAGTGACTTAGCCGGGTGTGTATCGTCCAGCTTTGCAATATAGCTTTCAAGCGGTGTCTTGTTATCCGCACCGGGCTTAACCATATTGGCAAGGAAGTAATACACATTCGTGAGATTCTGATATTTCGGCTTATCCGTGTTGTCACATACTACAGCAAGCACACAGGCACCGATGATAGCCTTTTCACCGTTTGTCCAAATCGGCTCGCCTTTGTCCGACTTCGGTACAAGCATTTCAATCAAGTCCCACGTTGCTCTCTGTGCCTTATCGGTCTTTTTCTCGTTTACAGCGTCGATTATCGGTTGCAGTAAGTTCTTGCCGCACGATTTTTCTGGATTCTGTAGGTCCATTACAATTACTTCATAGCCGAGTGACTCAAGAACACGATGAGTATAGTAGTAAATTTCGCCTTTCGGATCATTTACTACAATGCCTTCACCAGCCAGTGCAGTGAAGATAATTGACTGTAAAACAAGTGTTCTTGTCTTACCGGAGCCTGTTGCCCCGAATATCAACGAGTGATAGTCTTTCGCTATGTATGAGATTTCCTCGTAAGTGCCGTGCTTTTTCATTCCAACAACAAGTCCGCCTTTGGCAGGAAACTCATTTTTGTTAATCTTATCAAGCGGTATCGGAATAAACGGCAGATATTTACCTTTTTTTGAAACAGCATTGTAATAATCTTCGCCGTTTCTGTTCAGTACACGGCATAAATCACTTGACTGTTTCAGCTTGTATGTAGTGAAAACGCTATGCTTTTCACTGTCGTTCATAAACCGTGCCGAGCCGTTCTGACCTTCGCCTGCAGGAACGGGTATCTTGATTTTCGGCGTGACCGTTATTGTATCAGCCTTATACTTGTTGCTCATTGCAACAAACACAACAAAGATAATCAGACCTATAAGCAGTGCTGTAAATATCATAAAGAGCTGCTGTTGTTTCTGATTGACTTTCAGACCTTCAAGACAGGTGTTGAAGTCAAACAGTTTCAGCTCCTGTGTTGTCAGCATAACATCAAGACTGTATGATAAAAATACAGATACAACAGGTGCAATCACACATCCGACAAGAGTTGCAATGATTTTAAATATTTTCATTTTGCCTCCTGTAATGTAAAAGCCGGGACTGCTTTTACAATCCCGGTAAATTACATATTATTTGTTTCAGAAAGGCTCAGGTGCATTCATATCAAAAAATGCACTTTCGTCAACCTTTCCCGCTGTCTGTGCCTGCTCTGCTGTCTGAGCCTTGTTACGCTCACGCATTTCAGTTATTATCTTCGAATAGGATTCGTTCTCGTCTGCGGATATTGTGATGACCATACCGGTCTTTTCGACCTTACCGCTCCACATAATACCTGCCTTTGACAATTCTTCTCCGACAGCCTTGCCGTAATTCACGTTCTGATGGCGGAAATATGATAATTCCGGGGACTGTTCTTTTAGATCCTTAAACTTGATATTTCCTACGGTTTCAACGGCAATTTTGCCGATTGCGGATATGCCGTAATGATTTATAGCTTCCTTAACCGTATCGTTTGAAGGTCTTACAACGCTCCACCACTGACCGTTGTCAGCCTGCTTTGACGGCAGAGAAATAAACTTCACGACATTGCCGGTTTCTGCATCCAGCCTGTCCTTAACACTTATGTTATGTACAAGCAGATCATCGTTGACACGCATATTTCCGTATACGCTACCGTTTGCACCGTTTCTCATATTGAAAGTAAATCTGAGCGGCTCACTTTCCTCGCTTGTGGGCGTGTAATTCTTACCCTCGATATTGGCTTTTTCAACCTCAGACTTTATCCTTGCCGCAAATTCCTTAGACAGCGGCTCAACCGTGGAGTGATAATCGCCGTCACGTCCGATATGCTGAGGCATCTGTACATAGAATTCGTTATCCTTGTTCAGCTTATACAGCAGTCCATAGATCATAAGTCCGTTGCCGATTTCGATGTCGGCTATGGCTCTGAGCTTGTTTGCATTCTGTGATACCACAGGTTGCAGTCTTGTTACTTTTACGTTTAACATTGTTTTCAATCCTTTCTGCATTTACAGGTGCGACACCGTGTCGCACCGGACGCTCCGGTCGCACAGAACGCTTCTGTCGCACCTGTATGATATATGTTTAACGCCCTTTGCGTTAAATCTCCGGTTCAAAACCTTCCTCTTCTTCGGGTTCGCTCTGTTCCTGCTCGTTTTCTCTGTATCTGATGTTGACACCTTCCGGGAAAGTGTCCTTATCAAATATCGTACCCTTTGACATAGTAACTTCTTTCAGATTTCTGCAACCGTTGAAAGCAAGATAACCGATAGCCTTTACGCTTGCAGGGATTTCTATCGAGGTTATGTCGGTCATAGCAAATGCCTGTTCACCGATATGCTTAACTGTATCGGGAATTGATATACTCTCAAGGTCAGTAGCCGCAAAAGCACAGGAGCTGATACTTTCAACGCCCGGCTCGATTACTGCTGTTTTCACCGATGAGCTTGCGAAAGCCATATATGGTATTTCTCGGATACTTCCGGGAATTACTACATCGGATATATTCTTACGGTCCGAGAAACATCTTTCTTCAAGTTTTTCTGTACCTTCCGGGATAAGTTCATTGCTCTTTGCAACAGTATGCGTTCTTTCGTTTTCGTTGACACGCTCAAATTCTTTCATTATGCTGTCAACCTTTTCGTCGAAGCTCATCTCCTCGAAGTTCTCATAGTTATCGTTCATCTTGTCATACGCACGTTTCATAAGTGTAAAGAGCTGTGCATCCTTTACATCTTCGGGAGACATATCTTCTTCCGACTCGACAGGGAGCTTTGTCATATACAGATTTGCGTATGCCTTCATCGACTGATACAGCTGAGTAAACTTTTCCTTGATGAAGTCAATTATCTTTGCAATCATCATTTCAAGTCTGACTTTCTGCATCTGTTCCGCCGAGAAATTTCCGTTTGCATAGACTTCATAATCAATGTCATTCTTGACACCGAGCCTTATCTGTTTCATCTGCTCGGCAGAATAATCGGGATTTGCAAACAGCTTTACGTCAAGTTTGTCTTTCATTCCCATACGGATCTGCTTTATCTGTTCAGCGTCATAGGAACGTCCGTCCTGTGCAAGATAGTCGATGATGTCTTTATCACCAACACCTTTCTCAAGCATCTTACGCCACTGTTTCATAGCTGAAGGAGAGATGTACGGTGCGGCATAGAGCTGGTATGATATACCGCTTTTCATACCGAGCCTTATCTGCTTCATCTGTTCGGGCGAAAACTTCTTGTTTGCGTATTCCATCACAGGTAATCTCTGACGGATACCTTTGAGTATCTCCGCCATTGCTTTCTCGCTGATATATTCAGCTTTCTTTGTCTGCTCCTCAGCAGGCTTCTTTGTTTCTTCTGACATTTTTCTGTCCTCCTTTGGTATTTGATTTATTTATAGGTGCGTCACGGTGTCGCACCGTATATGCTTATATTTCCATTTCTTCTTCTTTTTCAAGAATATCATTGATATATCCCCATAACGTTTCAGCATATTTTTTAGGAGTGTTTTCTGAGTAACGTCTACCGTTATCAGACATTTCACTTATCTCTTTTTCCCCGATACTATTTGCTTCTTTCAGCACGTCATCGAATGTAGGATCAGCATCGGTAGCCTTTCTCCATTCAGAAATAAACGTGTCTGCTTCTTCTTCCCAATCTCTTCTTGTTTTTGATTCATTCATATATGTTATTCCTTTCTACAGGTGCGTCACGATGTCGCACTTATATTTCCATATCATCGTTTTCACAATCAACTTCAAACTGCTCATCGGCTTTTGCAAGTGTAGGAACGATTTCGGTTTCAATAAGCATTTTGACTTCCTGCTTATTTAAAAGTTTGCCGAAACATTCTTTTATCTGCTTGGCACTGCCTCTGATTACTGTTCTGCCTTCTTCGGGATCATATACTCTGTAATCGTCTGTATGGTATTTACTGAATTTATAACAGTGTTCTACGAGCTTGTTGTATATTTTTTCCTGCTGAATTCGGGCGATAACCGCATTTGTAATATCATTCCATTCAAATGTTTTGTCGAATGAAAATACCGGTTTGCTTTCATTTTCACGTTTTACAGCTATGTTTATTACCGGCTTTCCGTCACGTTCCTCAAGGTTCCAAATGCAATCCGTGTATTCGCCCTCGTATGAATACATAGTACCTTTTTCTTTCAAGAAGAAGTCACGGACAACTTTTACCGGTGTTTCTTCGTACTGAATTTCATCATCTATACTGCCATATCCTATAAGCTCATCCCACGCAAACGCAGATTTGATAAAAGAGGGAAGATCATTGTGTAATTCGTTTTCCCATTCATCTATCAGTGCGATTTTTGTAAGAGCCTGCATTGTTGTATGTGTTGCATTGACGAAATCGGGGTTATCGTAAAACATTCGTTCAGCCGCCTTATAAGCATCCGTACCAACATCTGAAAGATACTGTGTACACAATGAGCTTATCTGCGTGTTAAAATAATCATCAGCATTACGGCTTATAGAAGAAATTTTCGCCAGCTTATCAAAGCTGATGATGTTAGTAACGTATTGACCTCCGGCATTGCTGTCGGGATTGTAATACATCCATACAATGCATTTACGTTCATTATCAACAAAGAAAGCGTCACTATATTCTTCGTGACGCTTCTCATTGGCAATATTGGCTTCTTCAACAAGGCAGTTTGCAAGCTCGTCCGATAACGATGTTTCATCGTGCTTCAGATACTTGCTGTACACATCATTCAGTGGTGATGGGTGTTTTAGCAGTGCTTCAATCTGATAATCATCAAGATTAGCATCGTGTGCTGCATAGATTATTTCCGTTTTCATCGCATATTCATATGCTCTGCTGAGTATTTCCTGTGACGAGATATTCAGCAAGTCTTCTTTCAGCTTGTCAAGCTCTGCCTGCATATTCTTGATAAGCTGTGCCTTTAATTTGTTCATTTGTACCTCCTTTATTTTAAGTGCGACAGGAGCGTCCTGTGCGACCGGAACGTCCGGTGCGACATCGTGTCGCACTTATGTTTCTAAGTATTCAGATTTCCATATCTTCATCTGATTCACAGCAGGTTTTGCTTATCTCTGACTTTAGTCTATTGCCCATTTCGGATAACCGCTCAAAATAATCTGTTTTAGCAGAAATTTCATTGCTGAAATAGTGACCTAAGTTAAGCCCGGTGAAGTATTCACTCTTGGGGTAAAATGAATATCTCCAGGTAGCATACTGAGTTTTACTTTTTGCTAACACCACGCCTATTAACGTGCCGTCAACATCGGTAAACTCATTATGCTCAAGTAGTTTATATCCGGCATTTACTCCTTTAAGCGACAGCTTATTGTTTTTGAAATCAAAGTATATCTGAGTTTCCATAGATTACACCTCGTGTCCTTTATCTTGTTTTTGCCTTGCAATGTCTTTCTTTGCTTGTTTTGACAGCTCACCGATCAGAGCGTGAGCAGTGTTTACCGTTCCGGCAGAGCCTTGTGTTCTGAACAATCTGCTCACTGCGTTCAAAGCATATACCATACTGTCAACAGTTATCTTTGTGCTTATCTCAGCGTTATCCTTATCTCTCTGCTCATTGTTCTCTTTCAGAGTTCTGAGCATTGATTTCAGAATAATGTTGCCGAGCCTGTTATACAAATCGCCTGCGGCTTTCCGCATTTTCCTGTCAATTTCGGATTTGCCGTTTTCGGTTTCTTTGCTGTCGAACATTTCTGCCGCCGATCTTGCACCCGAATAATAGTCATTGATGATAGATTTCATCTTTGGCAGCATAATCATTTCTTTTATCATACCGATAACCATATCCTTAGTTTCTTTCGGAAGATATGCATAGGCTATTCTTCCTCGCCCTGGCAGATTGTTCAATACATCGGTGTACTTCTGTATCAATTCTTCGGGTATATCAACTCCGGAGAAACGATTGGAATAGATACCGGAAATGTCACGTTCAAAATCAATCATCAGCTTTCCGACAAGCTCTTTTGCATCCGACATTGCTTCGTTGCTTATGCCGTAATAATACGACAGCTCATTTGCGAATGTATCGTGTATCAGTTTTTTTCTTACATTATCCGATACCTCCTTTTTTACAAATTGTACTGTGACAGGCGGGTCTTTATCCCAGAACGAAATATGAATATGCGGCTGTCCCTTCTTGTCGTGAACAGCCGCAATATATTCAAATCTGTCTTTAGGTATATCGTACCCTCTCATCAGCGTTTCAATGTGAAACTTAATGTAGTTCTGCCACTTCTCAAGGCTGTCAAGTTCAAGCCTTTTAGCGATCTCCGGTCGGAATGATATGTATGCGTTGTACACTGTAACTCCTGCTTTCGAGATACCGTAAACATAGTTTTGTGTATCGGCAACATTCAGCTCATCGTTATTTGCACCGCCTATCCTGCCGAACAGTCCGCTTTCACTTTCCTGCGAAAGTTTCATAACGTGTTCACGCTCTGCTATATACTTGACGTAATTGGAATTGTGGCTTGCCGTACCGGGTTTATTCGGAGCTGTCAGCCTCATTTTATATATGAGTGCCGATGACATTATTCTTCACCCGCTCTGACTACCTTCTTCATTCCGTTTAAGATCTCATTAGTATCCTGCATATACTCATCATCAGATTTCTCTTTCTGTTTCATATATGCCGCCGCTTGTTTGCTTGCAGATGCTACAACACGTGCAAAGCTGACATCATCCGCAAAAGACTCCGACATAATCTGTAATCCTGTATACATCGTGATTGCACTTGCCTTTGTTGATTTCACCTGTAGCTTTATAAGCCTTTCTACTTCTTGTTTGAAAACCTCTGTCATTTCATCGTGTATCATACGACGGAATTCTTCTTCGTTTTCATCGTGATTTTCTACATTAAGTCCTTTTATAATAAAAGAACGAATTATGTTGCCCATTGAAGTACGCTTTTTTATTGCCAACTTTTTAACATCGTCATAAACTCTTTCGTTAAGAACAACCGAAAGCTGCACAGTTTTTTTGTTTATCACTATTTTTTACCCCTTTCTTCATAATTTTTATAGCCGTTTTTCTACAGTTAAGCAAACTGAAAAAAACTTGATTTTCGTGATTGCAATGCGTGTTCACAAACTTAGTTTCACAGTGAAACTAAGTTAACCACATTTTCAACCACAGAAACCACGTTGTAACTATTGTTTTTTGCGATAGCAAAGCGGTATTACAGCGAACGGTCAACCGTTCTATTCCTGCCATTGCTTTGCAATGGGTGTTTTGTAAACCAGTTATTTTCATACGCCTTTGCATTTGGCTATGTTCAAGCAAAAAGCCATCAGAAAAGAAAAATCCGCTGTTATTGTCATAGGTGCGTCACGATGTCGCACCCTTGAAAGCTCACTTGATTAACAGGTGCGTCACGATGTCGCACCTATCATTCAATTTCCTGCTCGTTCTCAAAATAGTTTTGCAACGCTTTTTCGAGTATATCTGAAATTTCATTTGCGGTTTTTCCTTTTAGTCCGTATTTTTCAAATGTACTTGTATTCAGTTTTACTGTAGTTGTTTCAATCGTTTTTCTCTGTCGGACGGCTGAAAGAATAGCGTCGATTGTCCGCTTATCAAGATTTTTATCCTTATCCTTTTTGTCTTTCAAGCGTTCCGCTTTATCGGCTGTCAGCACATAATTCGGATTGCTGTTAAGATATTCTTCGACGATGTGCTGTTCATACTCTGATAAAAATGCTAAACAGTATGCAATCTTATCAGGTAACGTATTATCGTCAACCTTCTTAGCAAAGTAATTAATCAGCTGAGTAAAGCTGATTAACATATATAGCTTCTTAACCGATATTCCAAATTCTTCTGCGAGTTCTGTTTTGGTTGCCGTTCCGGAGCTGTTCATAATATCTGTTCTGTATCCTTGTTTCTTCCGGCTATCATTCAGCAATCTGAGCGACCGTGCAAGTTCCATCTTCGTAAACGTGTTGCGTCTTTGAAGATTGGTTATAACCATAATCTCATCAAGAATTTCACGGGGAGTATCTTCTCTTGCGATTCTGCAGGGAAGTTTTTCAAGACCGACCGCTTTTGCGGCTTCAAGCCTTCTGTGTCCGGATATAACCTCATACTTACCATAATTTGCGGACTGTGCTATAAGTAACGGCTCAATCACGCCCATTCTATTGATGCTTTCCTTAAAATCATCGGTTACACTTACGGTAAATGTATGTGTGTGATATGGCTCAAGCAGTGATACCGCTATATTTTTAATCTCGTTGAGGAAATATGACAGCAGCTCTTTTGATAACTTGACGCTTTTTACCGTATCTTCGTTTTCATTCTCAATCATATAGCTGTAATCATCTTCAATTTCCACGCCTATATCGTTGCCGTAATATGATCCGCCACCGTCATCTGTATCAGTGATTTTTTTGTTAGGCGGCATTGCAAACGCATTATCTGATGCGTTTGATTCACGCTTGATATTCATCATTTTACTATAATCCATATTCTTAACCTCCATTGTTGGTGAGAGCTGGCGGAATTGCACCGCCGAAGGACACTTTTGCTCTCATATAGGTGCGACACGATGTCGCACCTGTGCAATCAAAGCTCAATTTCATCTTCGCTGTGTTCTAAGTTTTTCATTTGCTGTAATTTGTTCTGTGCCCAAAGCGGTAGATTATCAAAGTTGATGATACCCATTATATCTTGTCTTGTCCATACCTCGTTCTCTCCGCTTGCAATATTCTTAGCATAAACCTTTTGTCCTCTTGAATTGCTCGATGCACCAAATCCACCTGTAATCAAAATAATCTGATTTGCAGAATTTATACAGCCACGTTTTAGTTTTTCCGGTGAGATAACAGCAATTTTGTTGAGTATATTATCCTCATACGATACCGGCTGACAAAGCGATTTTTGTATCGGTAATATATCGCCGAATTTCTTTTCAAGGGTTTCTCTGTTGCGGCAAAATTCTTTTGCAGCATCTGTAATTCTTTCACCGTAAAGCTGTAATATTTCATCATATTTATCACTATACATTATATTTTCGTAATTGCCAAACAACTCATTTGAACGATAGTCTGCAACCATATATTCAAATCCGGGTTTTGCATTTATGTTTTCCCCTATAACGCATTCGCCAGTCAACGTAGTAGTCGATAGAATTATTGTATAATCTCCTGCCATACGCTTACTTTCCATTTCATCAACCTCTTTTCTTTATTTGTAAAGGTGCGACACGATGTCGCACCCTCTCTGTTTTACATTTCCTGTTCTTCCTCGCTGTCAACGTTCTGCTCATCCCGCTGACCGTTCTTTTCAGCTTCAGCTATCAGTCTGTCAACCTCTCTGAGCCTTGCAGATTTCTCAGACAGTTCTTTTTCTCTTGCCCACGGACTATGCACAAATTCCTCCGCAGTAGCAATATCACGGTTTATAACCTCTAAATCGTGTACAGCTTTTTCGTGAACATAGCCGATTGATTTCAGAGTGTTCTCCATTCGGGTGAGATTTCCAAGCGGATCCTGTCCGACCTGCCAGGTGTAACGTGCTTTTCCTGCCATAGTGACATAATAAACGCCATAAGCACCGTCGAACGACACTTTCATATCATAACCTTTATATGTGCCTATCTTCGGCAAGTCTGTAGAGCCGACGGTCCGTATTGTGTGTAACAATGCGTTTGCGGCTTCCTTTTTATCTGTAAAGGTCACTCCGTTTATTACTATCTCCGTGAATTCCTCGCTGTATTGCTTATAGCTTTCTGCGTCAATAGCAGTGTTAGCAATATACTTTTCGGCGTCGGCTTTACGCTGTGGATATACCTTCAGCAGTTTATCCTCAAGGCTGTACTTTTCGGATAAGTAAGCCGACTGCAAGCGTTTCAGCTTTGATATATCAATATCAAGCTCCATACGCTCCTTTATAAGAGGATTGCCTGTGCAAAGTGCCTTGACCTCGCTGTAGTTCAGTACCGCTTCGTCAACATCTTCACAGTTTCTGACCGGTGTCTTGCTGGTCATAATCTGCGATATACCCTTCTGCTTGTTCTCTATAATCTGATAGAGATAAGCGTCAAACGTATCTTTCGTGACGTAACGGTAAATATATACCTTGTCATTCTGATTGCCTTGTCTTATTATTCGTCCTTCTCGCTGTTCAAGGTCGGCAGGACGCCACGGGCAATCAAGATGATGTAATGCTATCAGTTTATCCTGTACATTAGTACCTGCACCGCATTTTGCAGTTGATCCAAGCAACACACGCACATCGCCTTTGCGTATCTTTGCAAAAAGCGTCTGTTTTTTCACATCGGTATTGTAATCGTGTATGTAGGCGATTTCGTTTTCGGGAACACCCTTTGCTATCAGCTTGTCACGGACATCATCGTAAAGGTTGAAACTGCCGTCATTCTTCGGAGTTGAGAAGTCGCAGAAAATCAATTGCGTCAGTCTGTCCTCTGCGGTGTTCTGCCATATATCATAAACTTTGTCAACACAGAGATTTACTTTTGAATTATCCTCGTCCGGCAATAAAGGATTCATAAGTCGCTGATCAAGACCTATCTTTCTGCCGTCCGAAGTTACTTTAAGCATATTGTCCACGGTTGGATCAACAAGTTTGTCGTGTATTTTTGTTGCTCTTTCTGAAAGACCTTTCATCAGCTCTTTCTGCGTATTTGAAGGCTCGGCGGCGATATTTTCAAAGACAGCTTCCGGAACGTTCAGTTCAAGGTCATCGGCGGTTTTTATATCCGCACATTCCTTGAATATCGTCATCAGCTCCGGGAGATTATGAAATCTCGCAAACCTTGTACGCATTCTGTAGGAATTGCCCTCCGGTGCGAGCTCCATCGTATTAGTAATATCAGCATAGTTAGCCGCCCATGCGTCAAAATGCTGTAATCCGAGCCGTTGAAGTGTTCCTGCTTGCAAGTATCTCATCATCGTATACAACTCTGTCATACTGTTTGACACCGGAGTGCCTGTTGCAAATACAACACCCTTACCGCCCGTTATCTCATCAAGATATTTACATTTGTAGTAAAGGTCCGATGATTTTTTCGCCTCCGTCATCTGTATTCCGGCAACATTACTCATCTTTGTCGGCATATACAGATTTTTAAACATATGGGCTTCATCAATGTAGATCCGGTCAACACCGAGTTCTTCAAACGTGACTACATCGTCAACTTCGTTATCAGTCAGCTTCTCAAGACGGGCTTCGTAGTTTTTCTTTGTCTTTTCAAGCTGTTTTACACTGTATCTCTGCCCATCGTCAAGATAACGTTCGTTCATATCCTGCAGAGCATTCTCAATCTGACGTATATCTTCTCTGATATATTGTTTTCGACGTTCATACGATAACGGAATTTTAAGCAGCTGTGAGTGTCCGATGATAACCGCATCGTAATCGCCTGTGGCGATTTTAGAGCATAACAGCTTGCGGTTTTTCATTTCGAAATCCTTTTCGGTTGCGACAAGGACATTTGCACCGGGATAAAGCTCCATAAAGTCGCTTGCTATCTGTCCGACTATGTGATTTGGTACGCAAATAAGCGACTTATGGCATACGCCGATATATTTGCTTTCCATTGCAGACGCAACCATTTCAAAGGTCTTGCCAGCTCCGACAACGTGTGCAAGTAACGTATTTCCGCCGTACAGTGTTCTTGCAAGAGCATTACGCTGATGATCAAACAGCTTGTACTTTTCGCTTGCTCCGTGTAGCACAAGGTGACTGCCGTCAAATGTCCGAGGTCTTATCGAATTGAAAAGCTCGTTATACTTGTCAACTATATTCTGCCTTCTTTCCGGATCTCTGTATATCCAGTTTGCAAACGCTTCCTTGATAAGTTCCTGCTTTTCCTGTGCCTTTTCGGTTTCCTTTGAATTAAGCACAGATTTCACTTTGCCGTCAACATCAACAACCCTGTCATAAACCTTGACAGTACGCTGATTTAACGTATGTTCGAATATCTGCAATGCGTTCATTCGGCTTGTGCCGAATTCGTTGTTAACCTTGACATTGGACGGCTCAGAGCTTTTATTTGATATGTTGAATTCGCCGGTTACCGGAGAATAGTATGTCTTGATTTTCATTCTCCAGCTTCCGTAAGCGTCAAACGTATCACGGATAAAATCATCGTAATATTTTGTGTCAAGCCAGGTTACACCGATACGGATGTCTATATCAGACGCTGTAAGTGGTGCCGGCATTACCTTTTCAAGGGCTTCAACGTTGTGTTCGTACTCATTGTTTGTGAGTGCGGCAGTCCTTGCGAATGCCAGCTTGTCACGGATATTACCGCTGAGATATTCATCGGCGGTAACGTATATATCAGTCTTATCCGGGCGAGGTGGGAACGGAGGTACTTTATATATAGCACCTGCATCTATACAATCCTTTATCGTCTGTTCTTCCGAAAGTCCGCAAAGGCTTGCCATATACGGAATGTCAATACAGCCTTTCTCACAAAGAGAAACGCCGATACTTTCAACGGCTGTTGACACACTGACTACCGTCTTTACAGGTCTTACGGTATTCTTAATAAATATATCAGCCTTACCGTTGTATGTGTTATCTGTCTTATCAAACTTTTCGAGCGAGCGTAACAGATAGTATGAGCTGTCTGCACTGAATGCCGTTTCGTTTGCCTTGCTGTTCACATAGCCGTATTTCTTTACGAAAGCGTCATAATGCTCGTTCAGCTCCTTGCGTGTATTATCAATGTATGACTGCTCAAAGCCCCGGAGCTGTTGCTGCAGCAGAGTTCTTGTAATTGTTTTAAGGTCAATCATTGCAGCTATTCTGTCCGCACCTTTATCGACCTTTGTCATTATGCTGTTTTCACGGTAATACACGTTACCGTTATACAGCGTATATGTGTAGTTATCCACACTTTCATCAGCCGGAATTGTTTCTTTTTTCAGCTCTCCGTACTTGATTTCATCTTGCTGAGGAGTATACGGGTGATATTCGCCGTCTATTCTTGTAACTGCGTTATGCAGGTGCGACACGATGTCGTACCCTTCGGGAGCAACACAGGCTGTTGCTGTTGCGTCACCGTACATACTGTACTCTATGCCTTGTTTCATTTCACCGATTATCATATCGGGATGATTTACAAAGTAGCTGTTCATCGGTATGCCGTTTTCATCTGTGCCTAAGTCAAGCCATTCGCAGTTTTCACTGTTTACCGACTGTATTTTATCCCTTTTCTGCAGAAAGATAATATCCGATGTAACTTCTGTGCCGGCTACGGCTTTGAACGCAGTGTTTGGCAGTCTTACTGCTCCGAGAAGCTCGGCACGTTCCGCCATATACTTTCTGAACTTACTGTTCGACTTATCGAACGTACCGCTTGTGGTAATAAAGGCGATAATTCCGCCGGGTCTTACCTTATCTAGCGATTTTGCAAAGAAATAGTCGTGTATGTTCAGATTAAGGCTGTCGTATCGCTTATCGTGTACCTTAAACTGTCCGAAAGGCACATTTGAAATAGCGGCGTCGTAGAAATTATCATTCAACACACGCTTTTCATATGCTCCTTCGGTTATATTTGCCGACTGATACAGCTGTTGAGCAATTCTTGCAGATACGCTGTCAAGCTCTACACCGTACAGCTTTGACTTTTCTCGCATTTCTGACGGCATAGCACCGAAAAAGTTACCTGTGCCTGCTGATGGATCCAGGATATTTCCGCCGTCAAAGCCTATACTTTTAAGTCCGTCATAGACCGCACCGATTATTTCGGGTGATGTATAGAACGCTGTCATAGTGCTTTCTCTTGCATTTGCATATTCCTCAGAGGTCAGAAGCTCCGATACTTCGTTATATTCATCAGCCCAGGACTTGTTATCAGCATTAAATGCGGCTGACAGACCGCCCCAGCCTACATATTTCGCAAGCACTTTCTGCTCATCGGGAGTAGCATTTCTGTTTTCGCTTTCGATGGCTTTAAGCGTCTTGATTGCTTCAACATTATGCCTAAAGCGTGATTTTTCACCGCCGAGATCTGAATAATCGTCCGATGATAAGGTATAATCTGAAAGCGTCTTTTCTTTTTCTGACGGCTGTTCTCTGATTATTCCGAGAACCGTTTCAGTATCAAGCACTCTGAATATAGGATAGCGGTATGTTTCAAGCATCGTCATATCCTGTGCCGATACAGTGCCTTCATTTATACTGTCAATCTTGTATTTTCTGTTTTCATATTCAAATTCTTTGCCGATGTATTCTGTGTAATCGGTATGCGGTTCTTTGCTTTCTTTTGTAGCAGTATCAATGACAACTGCGTTTGACTTAACGGGATCGTCTGTTTTTACTTCATCGGTTATTTCAGTTGTAAAAGAAGGCTTTGTATATCTGTCGTTCTTTATTGACTTAAATACCGTTTTTGCACATTCTTCCCACGAAACGTTTTTCTTATCAACCTTTATGCCGTCAACAGAGATTTTAAACTCCGCTCCTTTGGTCGATATTGCGTTAAAATCAAACTCTCCGGTCATACAGCCGCTGTTTCCGTATATGCTTTTCAGATATGTGACCTGAGCCTTTGTATCAACGTGAGATGTAAAATATTCTCTGATTTTGCCTTTTGCACCTTCAATATGTCCGTACTTTCTGAAATACATCTCGATATGGTCTGCATTTACATACGGTGTTGCCGGGAACGGAACATATTCCTGTGCTGTGTAGTTGATTTCTTCTTTCAACAGGTCAGATAGCTCTGCAGATACGGTAACCGGGTTGTACATATAACCGTTAAATCTCTGTACTGAGCGGTCAGCTTGCCATTCATATGCATAACGCATAAAAGCGTTGGCTGTTTTTTCAAGCCATTCATGGTCATGAAGCAGTTTTTCCGCTATATACCCTATTGTTTCTGATGTATGCGTAAAATCGCTGTCATCAATATCAAGTCTGATATTACTGTCCTTGTTCTGGTCCCGCCATAACTCCCACATACTGTTTGCTGTCTGTTTTGCTTCAATTTCTGTTGATGCGTCAATCACAGTCTGCGGTGCGTAAGTGCCTTCATCAAGCATTTTCTGTATTCTGTCTGTAGCTTCCGTCCAGGATATGCTTTCCGACTTTCCGCCGATCGAGAATACACTTTCACCTGCTTTGAGAGTAATACCGCTTTCGGAAAAGTACGCCGATAACTTATTATCGAGGCTCTTTATACCGAAAGCGGTATCGTTAATTTCTTCTCGATAATGTGTAAGATACTGCGATTTAAGAAAATCCGCACGTTCCTGTGCAGTATGACCGGGCTTTTTGAAGTATGCAATTATTGTCTGTCTGCTGTTACGGTTTTTGATACTTCCGAGCCTTAACAGATTATCAAAATGTTCAGACTTGATATTTTCTACCGGAAGTACAGAGCTTTCTGTGACAGCCGGTAAGTTCATTTCAAAGAAAGTGAGCTGCTCCCCATTTTCTTCTTTCTGCGGCTCTATATCCACATAGTCAGCCTGCTTGTCAAGCTCGTCGGCTGACAAGTATTCGTGCGAATTTATCATATCATTGACTATGTCTGCAGCACAATCCCAACTTATGTGCATATTTGCCGTCATACTGAGATAACTCGGACCTTTCCATAGCTCGAGTCCGTGTATATCGTTATGATAACCGTACCGCTGATCGCCTACCATAATCTCGGTATAGGCTTCATCGTAAGCAGATTTCAGATACTCGGCACGATTAATTTCATTGCTGTCAGAAAGAAAAAATCCTGCTATTTCCGACTTGCTGTGTTTCAGAAAGCGGTCATAACGCAGGATAATCTGAATTTCTTCTCCTGTAAGAGTTTCGGTAATCTCATTTTCTTCGGATAAAGAAACAACAGTATCATTTTCGCTTGATACTGCTGTTTCTTGTTCGGTTATGCGTAAACTATCTCGCTGAGTACCTGTTCCTCTGCCATCATTCTCAGCGAATTGCAGATTCTCGTCCATTCGAGCGGATTGCTGTTCTGCAATGCGTCCGTCGCTCCGTACTTCTCCCTGTTCTTCTCCACGAATTCCGACACTCTGCTGATACACTGCTCGTTCACTGTCAGCAGATGCTGCTCCAGCTCTCCGTTTATCATCAGCTGGTTGAACGTCATCGGTATCGGTTTCTGCTCTCTGAGAAATTTCAGCCTCATCCTGCCGTACTTGCCGATGTCGATCTTCTCCTCCTTCGTATCCGAGAACGGAAGATATGTTTCCGTTTCCCTGTCGAATTTGTATGTTATTTCCACGCCGTCTATCACTTTCGTTATCGTTTCGGGCTGTTTCTCGTATGCGTTCATAGTATTCCTCCTTCAGAATGGCTTTCATTGTTTTTTCGATACTGCGTAATACTTCTTCGCTTGTTTGATTGATAATATCTCCGACAGCGGTTATAGCGTTTACAGTGTCAAAGTTGTATATGTCGCTGAAATCTGCGTCATATTCGATACCGCAACGGTGAAGTATTGCGTATGTGGCACTCTCACTGGCGAAGCGTTCGCAAACCGCCGATAAAGCGAATTCGTCAAGTTCTTCCGCCGCCGAGCCCTCCACTGATTTTATTATATTACTTTGTACATCTTTTGTCAAGTATGCTATGCGTTCATTGACAATTTTCTTGATTGCTTCTTCAAGATTTATTGCGTCCGTAACGCCGTATGCCTGTTTAAGTTCATTGTACACACGTTCTTCACAGGTATCGTCTATTTGCCAAAAATACGGTGTTTTCGACTGCTCGTTTACTTTGACTGTATTGGCTATGTCAAACACATAGCGTATACTTGTAACATTGACGTTATCGGTCGAATATACAAGACCGATTGCTTCGCTCGTTCTGATAACACGGCGGTTTGTTGCTTTTTTCCACGTTTTTATCTCGGCGCAGGCTGTGGCATTCGGCTTCTGTGCAAAGATAGATACGCTTTCCTTAAAACCGTATTTGTACATTCTTGATGAGGTTTCAAGGAACCTTTTCCATTCTTCCTGCGACCTGCTGAAGCGTCTGAGCTTGGCTTTCAGCAAGTCGTGATACTGCTTTGAGGTAAGCATAGTATATTCTCCTTTAAACGATGATTGAGTTTGTTTTCAGCCTACAGAATACTTTCTTTTTTCTGCAGGCTTTAAATGCCTGTGGCGTATTGCTCCAACGCCCATTCGTCGAGTTTGTACACGTCAAAACTACTGTTGGTGCTTTCTTCAAACTGTGTCCGTACTGTTGTTTTACAGCTTTCGGCAAGTGAAAAAACAAGCGATGTTATGTATGCTTTAAGATTATTTATCTTGCTCCTATGCTTTTCACAGCAATCTGTGATATACTGCATACCGTTCTCGTCAATACAGCTGACAGCTTCAGATACATCTCCCGGTGTCTTGTATTCGCCGTGATAGTAAGTGCCTTTGTCCATAGCTGTCTGCATAACATCAGCAACCGTCTTTTGCTGATGTTTATATAACTTCTGATTATTTTCTTTTGTTTTATAAGTATGTTCTGCCGAAACGGCATAACTTGTTGCTGACTTTCGGCTGTTCTTGTTCTGCCGTTTTGGCTGAACAGCAGAATCGCCTTCTATTGCCTTTGATTTTGCGGTTTCCGCAGTAGTTTCACCAAGAATTGCTTTTCCTTTTTCGATAAGTGCAACTATTTTTTCGTAAGCGTTGCAAATAAAAAAGGAACGCTTAGCAGGCATTCCTTTACGTTTGCATTCGATAAGCCCCTCTTTTACAAGAATGGCTATGGCTCTTTTCTGTGTCTTTTCGGACAAAGCGGTGCTTCGCCATAAGTCATCAATAGTTGAGTAAAACCAGTCATACAGTGTCATATCGTGCTTGCTGTAGTATGCATACTTTGCAAGCAACGCATTGTATATAATAGCTACCTCCGCACCAAGAGCGTGTGACAGGTAGCGGTTCGCACTGACGGTATTTGTGGCATTGATAATGTCAAATACTGTGTTCAGCTTTTCGTTCATTTGTCTGTCCTCCGTTTTTAACCGAGTATTTCATCGAGCTGTCCTGCAAGTCTTTTTATCTCTCGCTTAGCCCTCTTTGTTTTAGCCTGCTCACTAACGTGAGTTAAAAGAAAATCCGAAAATTCCGATACCGTCATATTGCAATGATCGGTCATAGCCACCGCAAAAAGCAGTTTTGTATCATCGGCAAGATCACGCCTTGCCATAAGTTTTTTCGGAAAATAAATGTCGCTACCGTTTGTGATAGCGACAATATGGTTTATTTTGTTTTCTGTTGCAGTCATATTTTTCTCCTTTTTCTTTGACAATGGTTATTCAATCAATTTCTAATTCTTCATCATCTTCATTGTAGTGGTTTTCTTCAATGCCTTTTTCCCGGCTCACGATAATCTCGGTCAGACGTTCCACTATACTATCAGCGGTATCTGTTACATCTATCAATTCACCATTCCACAAGGCACCATACAAACCTCTGTGATTAATATTGTTTTTGGCTTAAATTGCCGTACCGCCATCTCTTTCCCATCCTTCAAGGTTTTTGTTATAATCGTCTATCAAAATATCATTTTCAGATATTTTGATATGATATTTGCCGTTATCGTCTTTGTACATATAATTGCCCGGCACACAAAGTGACTTAAATCCGGCGGAGCTTTCCATGAGTATTCTGTGTTCTTTGTCTACGTTAGGCAGATACTTATCAAGCCATGCGTTTTTTTCCGTGATGCAATAAGGTGTTGTGATAGCCGTCGACAGCACATACACATCGACATTTGGATGATTATCTATGATGTGCTTTATTGCCTCGACAGCATTGTCAAACGGTTTCAGTCCTATAAAGAAGCCTTTTTCAAACATCCTTTCAAGATACAGCTGTTCATCGTGAAACCTTGCAAGAGTACCATCCATATCGACAAATATTCTTATTTTATCGGTCATATTTTTCTCCTTTTAGGTCTTATTGTAATCTTTATAGTTTTTCACTTAAGCAATCTCCTATTTTGTATTTTTAAAACAAATCGGTCTTTCGAATACAACTTGCATCTTTTTACCTTTTTGCCTTACGCCGCAGCATATATCCGCATCACTTTTAGCTAATTTATATACCACAACAGGATCCTTGTAATAATACTTTCTTGCAATAGCTCGTTCAGATAAATTGATAATACCTTCTTTAAATACTGGCGAGCAACTCAAATCTTTATAATTAGATGTGCTTTTTAGTTGAAATACCGTTATTTTTTTACAATCGCAATATGCTTTAATAATTAAAAATCCATATGTAAAAATTGAAAGGAAAAATAAAACTATGGCTTCTAAATACGCACATAATATTACTTGCATTATGCCCAGCCCAAAATCTTTACCGCTAAGAAGCATAAAAAAAACAATCTGAATAATTTGAAATGAAACAAATATCGGAACTGCAATACGACAAATCGTCTCAAAGAACATCCATGCTCTATCTTCATCGGTTTTAGTCCACTTATTTATAATTTTTGTTCTGTGTAAATCATCTGAAGATAATTCGACAGGCGTAATTTTGTTTGTCAACAAAGTTTTTTCAAATTCGTTTATGTTCATATATCAAACTCCTCATTGTCGTCCATCAGAATACCGTCAATACTCTCTGCTTCGCTATCGGCAGTTGTTTCGGCAACGGAAACAAAACCTTTATCATTGCAGTAATCGGCAATCTGAGATTGATTATTAGTCAAGAGCCAACGCACAAGCGGTTCGATTTCTTCCTTCGGCAGTCCCATAACACTGTCTGCTATGTCAGCGTAATGGATTTTGATTATATCGCTTTGCTTTTTTTCTTTCTGTGGCTTTTTTTCAAGGATTTCTGCAATATCATCAACCGATAGCGGCTTAACAGTTGCTTCAAGCTGTATTTCTTTTGCCTGTTTTTCATCTACGGTTGCCTTTTCGCCCTCGCTGATGAGATACTCCGATAAGCTATTCTGAGTTTCTGTATCTACAGCTGATACCGTAACGCCGACAGATAATTTAATTCTGTCTGTGTCAACCATATCGAGCAGTTCCGGTGTTAGCCTGCTGATTGCAATGTATCTCTGTACTGATTTACGGCTTTCGCCGTTCTCCTTTGCAATTACTGCTGTAGGGTTTGTTGCTCCGAGTTCTTTCAAGCAATCCTGCTTTATTTTATACGCTAACGCACGTTCTTTGGCGGTCAGCTTATGCCTTTGTTCAAGGTTTGTATCAACCATCATCAGCTTTCGCTGTGTAGCTGTAAGCTCATTTCTGACAACTGCGTCTATAGTGTCCATATTGTTTTTCTGACACGCACGGAAACGGTTGTGTCCGGCTATAATCATATATCGTCCGTCAGACTTTCGGCTGACTATTATCGGCTGTAATAAGCCGTTGACCTTTATGCTTTCTGCAAGCTCGTCAATTTTATAATAAAGCTATCAACGATTTGCTATGAGTTTTTAAATTTCAAATCCCTCTTTCTGCGCCAAAAGAAGTCACTTTTTGTGGCTTCTTTTTTTATGCAAAAATGCGGCTGATGCCCAGAAAGTATCAGCCGCTGATTTGCCCGGACGTGATGTCAGCGTATTTGTATTTGTTTTATTTCGTCAGTGAGTGCGTTCGCCTTGTTTGCGGTCTTTCCGAAGTAACAGTATACGGATAATTGAATAAGGCAGAAGCTGAAAAAGGAACGAAGATACAGCTGAACAGATAGCAGAATATATTATACTACCATAACCTAAATGTTCTGCAAGCCACGGCAAATTGAATATGTTGTTTTCCTTGAATCTTGGAAGATTATCAGGATAAAAAATCGCAAAGCCAATAAATATCAAAAGGAATGACGGTATCCAGAAATAAATCTTTGAGCGAATAATGCCTGCCGCAATTGCCGCCGCTATCAATACTGCACTGAAAACAATGAGACTTACTACTGCCGTAGGCGGCAATATCCCTTCACTTCTGACTCCCATCGCTTGAAGCATAGGTTCAATTATTTGCACTTCAAATATTTCAATCAGATATACGCCTATCTGAATTGCCATTGTTAAAATTAGATTAGAAAGCAACGGGTGTTTTTTCATATTGTTATCCTTTCTGTCCTTGTATACAAATACGAGCAATTACAAATGGAATAATATCAAGTAAAAAAGCCATAAAAGGAACAGAGGTAAAGAAATTATCGGAAAGATGAAACTCCAACCTACCGGGACTATATATTAAAAGAAATACTGTATATAATATATTGTAAAATAGACATAACCATATTGGGATGTTTCCGTTGAATAGTACTCCCAAAACGACTGCTCCCACAATATTTATTAGTATAACAGCAATTCCGCTAATAATCTGTCCCTCCGGCAAAATACCCTGAAACATGATACCGTTCGATTCCATAATTGGTTCAACAAGTTTAACCCATAAAATTTGAAGAGAATATGATACAATAGAAATAACAATTACCAAAACGATATATTTTAAAAACGTTCTCATTCTTCCTCCTGTCTGGATTCAATTATCTTGCTATTTGATCATCTGCACCCTTCTTTCTGCAAGCAATCAGAGTCGTTATCAGCATAACAATACCATACTGTAGAGTGATGAAAATTGACGCTTTCCATGAAGGCATTGCCGGAGTGTAGTCAAGGAATACACTTTTTTCATTTGTATTTACAAAGATATAAACGAAAGGCTGATTATATAGTAAAAAAAGCAGATACATAATTGGTATTGAAAATGTTAAGCACTTGATTTTATAGCTGAATTTTCTGATTGCTACTATTGTCGTCAGGCTTACAATCGCTACCTGAGCAAAAGCATTTATTAAAAGCGTTATTGCTAACACCCACGGAAGACTTGAAGGCAATTTATCTACTATCAAACCACTCAATGGACTTAAAAACTTTGAGAAAATCAAGACATAGACATTGATTACAAGCCATACAAAAATTGGTGTGATAGCTGAAATCATTTTACGAATAAACATATTATCTCACCTCCCTGACAAAAGGTAATAGCTGATAGTTTCGTGTGGGCTGGAAATATTATCTGTTCCTCAATAAGTGTCTTTATTCTTTGTAATGATTTCTGCCAATTATCAGTTTTTCGCCCCAATCTCCGTCTTTGCATATTTGAATCATATCGATCCCTTCATACTCAGGATGTTCATTCCATATATACAAATACGAAAACGAAATAGTATATTCTTGTCCGGTTTCGGTGGTGAAATCAAATTCAGGATAGCAGCTGTAATAGTAAATTATACCATTGTTTTTAGCTTCTTCGCCTCCTCCTTTACCTTCATAGCTATATGAAGTAATTGCACCATCGATATATTCAAAAAGCTGTCTTATTTCGTCCAAAGAGCTATCTTGATAATTATCCTTCATATCTTTGTTATAAAAATCGAACAATTTTTCAGAATCTTTATTGACAATACATTCCATCATTCGGACTGCATTTTCTTTAATGTTGCCTTCATCAACATGTTCATTTACAATACAAGATGACAAAATCATAATAAGGCTTAATGCCAAAAAAGAACCCATTATTTTTACCAAGCTATCCATAACGTATTTTCCTCCATATCAAAAATCAGATATTGAGCTTCAATTTTTCCTTATTTATTAAATACGAATAGTATCGTATACTGTATATTTTATCTTCGTCCGTAAGTAAATACATTAACTTCGCCGACAAAGAACATTCCCTTTACATTTTCATCCTTTGCCATAACAGTAGTAATCCCAACACGTTGCGGTTTTTGATCGTTGTATATCGTTTTGCTGACTTCTATTCTGTATTCCTTGTCATCAACGTATGCTTCGACAATTCCTGTTATGGAATAAGAACTTTTTCCGAAAAGTTCTGATTTTTCGCCTGATGCTACGGCAGAAACTTCATAAGATGTTATTTTGCCGTCAAACATATTAAACAGTATATCAACATCAGAAGTTAATTCATAGTTTTCTTTAACCTCTTCACAGAACAATGCGATTAGTCCTTCAGAATCCCCTTTATTGATATACTCGATTACAGTGGCAACAATGTCCTCTGCCTCTTCTCGTGCGCTTATCCTTAGGGGACAACCTGTTAAAACAACCAGCGAAAGTATTGTAATAGAGATGAATATATACGCCTTATTTATGAATAATATGTAATTAAAAAGCAACGGGTGTTTTTTCATATTGTTATCTTTTCCTTTCTGTAATCTTTGCCGAAAACTATATCCGTCATAACGGCGAATATTGAAAATAAATCTTCATTTTTGATCACTTGCACACTTCTTTCTGCAAGCAATCAGCGTTGTTATCAGCATAACGATACCGTATTGCACAGTTATGAAAATAGACGCTTTCCAAGATGGCATTGCAGGATATTGTGCAGAAAAGAAACTCCATTTATCTGTAAATACAAACAAGTATATTGACGGCGGGGAAAACAATCCAAACAACAAGTACAAAATCGGCAATGATATTACTACCCTTTTGAGAGTTAAATCAAGCTTTTTCACCGCATAAATTGTGCTTGCACATATTATTAAAAGCTGTAATCCCAAGTTAAATGTTAAAACAAGAATAGTCAGAATAACGGGAGAAGGCTCCATGTTTTGAGTGAACGTGCCGATAAACTTGTTAAGCAGCACATAGATAACCGTAATCGCCCAGATAGCTAAAGGCAACACAACAAAGTTTAATTTTTTCAGATGCTTCATATTAATTCACCTCATGCATAACATAACGGCGTATCTGTTGATATGGGTTAAATATAACCGGAGCATTATACGAGCATAGAGAACTAAGACGAATATTTGACACAATTACAGTAAATGTATATTCATATTATACCGTGAATTGTAATATATGTCAAGATAACCCCATCAATGATAAAGTAGATTTTTTTCTGCACCGCATTTACTTCGGATAAAGTTTGCTCAGCTACAAAAGCTTATTGAAAATAACAAGCTTAAAAGCTCATCGTTTGAATCTGAATCAATAAAATTGACAATATAAACATTTCTATCATTTATATCCATTTTTAGCATATATGCTCTGGTTTAATTGCACAATAAATTTAAATTTATTTGTGCATTCATACAAAATCTTTGATTTTGGCGATTTTTAATGTCAGGTTTTTGCGTTTCATACGTTTATATATATGAAGGTGTTTTTTAAAAGTCATTCCGCAATACTCAGATACCATCGGTAATATTCTAAAATTAACCCCATCATAAGAAACTGCACCGATGACAGCAACAACACTATCCACGCTTTTCCGTCAATCAACACCTTAAAATGCCGCACAGGTAGTACATGACCTGTGCGGCTGATTTTTTGTATAAAATATATCCGCGTCTTTTACGGCGCGGATATATCGATCATATATGAAGTCTTTTGATTATTTTATACACTACCGAATTTTCGAGTACAAGCGGTGATTTATGTGCAAAGAACACTATTCCGTTTGCGGGCGACTTGATTTCTTCCTTAACCGTGCCTTCAAAGGGATCGAGTATCTCTGCCATTACATCGCCCTGCTCCACCTCATCGCCGGGCTGTTTTATCCTGCGGTATATTCCGCCGCTCTGTGCGTGAACAGACATCAGATGCTCTTCTTCAAGCGTAGTTGCCATATAACCGCCGTGACTCTGATACTTTATTACCCCCATTCTCGACAAAAAACGAAGTACAGCGCTAACCGCTATATTTGCCGATTCTTCGTCAATATGCTCTGTTTCGTTTGTATATACGGAAAATGCGCTCGTATCACAGTTCTGCCAGTTGAAGTTCAGTGTCGCTGTGTCAAACGGCTTTGGCTTTCTGAGCAGTATATACGGCAGACCGAACAAATTCGCAAGTCCTATGTTCTTGTGCTCGGTATCCATCATTCTTACATGAGGTATAAAGTCACCGGAAATATAGAATGAAGCAAACTGTATGCCGTACTGATATTCCTTTATAAAATCGAATATGCCTGCGGCTATTCTCTGTGTGGTCTTTCCATGTGCGTCACCGGGAAACATTCTGTTGAGATCGGTATTATCTACCGACCAGAAACGGCGCTGGATATTCATCGAAAACGGATTCAGCGATGGAATAACCATAATCTGCTTACCGTGAACCATGTCACCCTTCTTTTCAATATTTGAAAGGGCTCTTATAATCTGTGAGCATACATATAACTGCTGAACCTCGTTGCCACGCATTGCACCGACTATACAACAGGTTTTTTCACCCTTACCGAATCTGTATCCGTTTATCTGAAAATCATCACGGTAAGGCGATTTTAATGTAACTATGTTTTCTTTATTCATTTCAGCACCCTCCGAGTATTCTTGCAAGCAACGAGCCTTCATATACAACGGGGTACTCACGCAGCGTAAATACAATACCGCTGCAAGGTGCGAATATTTCCTGTTCGACAGCACCCGAAAGCGGATCGAGTATATCGCCTATATGATCTCCCTTGGATATTCCTGCCCAGTGCTTTATTGCAGGCATAAAAATACCGGATGTATCCGAATATATGAACGATACGTTTCCGTCTGTAGAAACAATAGGATGAGAAACCTTCTTCGTTTCGCCCGTCCATATACCCATCTCAGCCATCAGGTTGAATATTCCGTCAAGGAGCTGATCGCCGTAAGACTTGGTTATACGCATTCCAACACCCATTTCAGCAACAAGTGTCGGTGTTCCCTCTTTGTTAAGGCTGTGCGAGAGAGTAGCCTCCATAACAGTGACGCTGGAGTGTACCCATATAAAGTCAACATTCAGCATTTTGGCATAGGGCAACAGCTTCGGCGCAGTTTCTTCCGAAATACGCACCTGCGGAATTTCACGCAGGAATATATTGCTTGCGTGAATGTCGATACATATATCCGCACCCTTTATATCGTTCATGATAGCGGCTGCTATATGCTCTGCGACCGCACCGGTTTCCGAGCCCGGAAATATCATATTCATATCAAGGTCAAATATCGGCATTTCACGTTTTATCGAATCCATTCCAAGCGGATTCATAGACGGATATATGTCAACAATACCGTTCAGAAGATGTCCGTTCTCACCAAGCCTTCTTATAAGTTCATAGCAAACATACTGCCCTTCCAACTCGTCACCGTGTATACCGGTAACTATGCAGATACGTTTCTCTTTACCGGTAAGGTTATACGGTTCAAAATGATTCTTTTTTATTCTCATCCGCTCGTTCACAGGGAGCGAAACAGATACAACATCCTGTAACAAATGATTACCTCCGCAAATCTGGTGTTGATATAAGTATATTCGCTTTTGGGCGTATTGTCAAGATTCGCTATATAAGATATTCTGCGCTTATTCCGAGTACCTGTGCTATCCTGAAAGCATTGTCAACCGCTATTGAGGTAAGCTTGGTACGTCCGAGTTCATAATTTTCTACAGTCTTGAAAGCTATTCCGGTCTTGTCTGATAGTTCTTTTCTGGAAATACCGCATTTATTTCTGAAATGAGTTATACGATTCTTGATTGTATCTATCTTGACGGTAGATACGTTTCTTCCGCTTTCATCGGTAAACGAACGTGGATTATCTGAAATAAACCTGTCAATGGCGGTCATAAGTTCAATCGGAGAATCAATATAATTCTGCTTTACAAATTTATCGAGATTGATATCGCTCTTGAAAAATTCCCTGTAATCGCCGTCTTCAAGTATCGACTTTCTGCCGTGAATATCGGTAATCACGTCAACATACAGCCACTCAATATAACTCTTGACAAATTCAACGGTGTTATTCATTTTTCGTCTGCATTCACTGCAATAATCGTTTATGCAATCGTTGACGGTATTCTCATAAATTCCTTGCCTGAATATCACGGTATCGGTATGTCCGCATGGCTTGTGATAAATCTCAATACTGCCGCCGACATAAACATCATCCTGCAATCCGAAAAGCTGTAGTACATTTATATTTTCATATTCATTTTCTGCAAGTCTGTCTTTAAATACTTTCTTATCCATATTTATACCTTCCTGCTGTCCACACAATATAAAAAAGGCGCAAAACATTTCTGCTTTGCGCCTTTGCCGTTATTATTATTATACAGCTTTTTTCAGTGATTGTCAATAGTTTGTACGCCAAATATGCAAGTTCTGTCAGAAAACTATGCAAAAAGTGCGGTATATCAGCTATCAAACTGAGAATTATAAAGCTCTGCATAGAAGCCGTTTTTCTCCAAAAGCTCCTCGTGACTGCCCTGTTCTATAATATCGCCGTCCTTTAGTACCAGTATCAGGTCAGCGTCTTTTATAGTAGACAGGCGGTGTGCGATAACAAAGCTTGTTCTGCCCTTCATAAGGTTGTCCATAGCTTTTTGTATCTGTATCTCTGTACGGGTATCAACTGAGCTTGTAGCCTCGTCCAGAATGAGTATCTTATTATTTGCAAGAATTGCTCTCGCTATAGTCAGAAGCTGTTTCTGTCCCTGTGATACATTGGAAGCTTCCTCGTTGAGTTCCATATCATAACCGCCGGGAAGCGTCCTTATGAAATGGTCAACGTGAGCCGCTTTTGCGGCGGCAATAACTTCATCATCTGTCGCATCAAGCTTTCCGTATCGGATATTCTCCATAATACTGCCCTTGAACAGCCAGGTATCCTGAAGCACCATTCCGAAAAGCTCTCTAAGCTCGCTCCTGTCGAAGTCTGCTATATCATACCCGTCAATGAGTATCCTTCCGCCGTTAAGCTCATAGAAACGCATAAGCAGTTTGACAATGGTTGTTTTTCCTGCGCCGGTAGGACCAACGATTGCTATCTTCTGTCCCTGTCTGACCCTTGCACTGAAATCATTAATGATTATCTTTTCGGGATTGTAGCCGAAACGGACGTGTTCAAATGTAACATCACCTGTTATATCAAGAGTTGTCACATTTCTTGTATTGCCAGACGTATCTGTAAGCATAGCGTGTTCCTTTGCACATTGCTCTTCTTCGTCCTCTGCCAAGAATTCAAATACACGCTCTGCGGCAGCGGCTGTTGACTGGAGCATACTTGACACCTGTGCCATTTGTGTTATCGGCTGTGTGAAGTTCTTTACATACTGAATAAACGACAGTATATCGCCGACCATAATTGTTCCGTTTGCGGCAAGGAGACCACCGAGTACGGCAACTCCGACATAACCGAGATTTCCGACAAAGGTCATGACCGGCATCATTATGCCTGAGAAGAACTGTGATTTCCAAGCCGATTTGTATAAGATATCATTAGCTTCATCAAAGTCTTTTATAACACGTTCTTCCCTGTTGAAAGCCTTTATGATATTATGACCGCCGTATACCTCTTCAACCTGTCCGTTTATATGACCAAGATACTCCTGCTGTGACTTGAAGTATTTCTGCGATATCTTTACAACAATAAGCACCAGTGCCAGCGATACCGGCAATATAAGAATTGCCACAAGCGTCATAAGCGGGCTTATAGACAGCATCATAACAAGCACACCGATAATTGTCGTTATCGATGTGACAAGCTGTGTTATACTCTGATTCAGGTTCTGTGCAAGAGTATCTACATCGTTTGTAACTCTTGAAAGAGCTTCGCCGTTTGTACTGCGGTCAAAATAATTCATCGGCAGACGGTTTATCTTTGCAATAAGCTCCTTACGCAGTCTGTAGCTGACCTTCTGTGATACGCCGGTCATCAGCCAACCCTGTATAAACGAACAGATACTGCTGATAAGATAAAATCCTATAAGCAAAAGAAGTATAGCGCCGAGCGTATCAAAGTTTACGTCGCCCGTACCGTTCACCTTAGCAATAATGCCGTTGAAAATCTCCGTTGTGGCATTACCCATCAGCTTAGGACCGATTATATTGAAAACAGTTGATGTTATGGCAAAGATCACAACGAAAACAAGCGCAAGTTTATATTCACTCATATATCTTGCAAGTTTTCCGATACTGCCCTTGAAATCCTTTGCCTTTTCCACTGGTGCGCCGGGTCCTCTTCTATGAGAATTACTCATTGTCAGTAACCCCCTTTGCATTGTCTATTGCAGCAAGATCTTTCTGTGATAACTGCGAGTGTGCTATCTGTCTGTAAACCTCACAGCTCTGCATAAGCTGTCCGTGAGTTCCTATACCGGCTATCTTACCTTCATCAAGTACGACTATCTTGTCGGCGTTAAGTATTGTACTTATACGCTGTGCAACGATGATTATCGTACAGTCGTGAATATTATCGGCAAGTGCATTTCTGAGCTTGACGTCTGTCTTGAAGTCAAGTGCCGAGAAACTGTCGTCAAACAGGTATATTTTCGGCTCTTTCGCTATTGCACGAGCAATTGACAGACGCTGTTTCTGTCCACCCGATACATTTGTACCTCCCTGAGAAACAGGTTCATTGTATTTCTGCGGCTTGCTGTCAATAAATTCAGACGACTGTGAAACATCAGCGGCAAGCTTTACTGTTTCTTCGCTTGCGTTCTCTGCTCCGAATTTTATATTGCTGTCGATAGTACCTGAGAACAATACGCCTTTCTGCGGCACAAGACCGATTATTTCGTGAAGAGAATGCTGTGTCACATCTCTTATATCCGTACCGTCAATAGTGATTCTGCCGGCAGTAACATCAAAGGATCTGGGAATAAGATTGATAAGCGTTGATTTGCCGCTTCCCGTACTGCCTATAATGGCTGTTGTTTCGCCTGCATTTGCAGTGAAATATATATCCGTCAGCACATCTTCCTTTGCGTCGGGATAGCGGAACGAAACGTGATCAAATGTAACATTGCCTCTGAGCGTTGACCTGTCGAAAGTTCCTGCGCCGGGCTTGTCTTCGATACTCTTCTTTGCTGTTATGACTTCGTTTATCCTGTCTGCCGAAACTGCGGCTCTCGGCAGCATTATTGATATCATAGTCAGCATAAGGAACGACATTACTATCTGCATTGTGTAAGTTATGAATGCCATCATATCACCGACCTGGAGTGAACCGTCCGATATCTGACCGGCGCCTACCCATATGATAAGAACAGTGATAAGGTTCATTATCATCATCATAAGCGGCATCATAAATGTCATTGTGCGGTTTGTAAACAGCATCGTTGACGTAAGATCCCTGTTTGCCTTATCAAAACGATCCTCTTCATATTTTTCACGGCTGAAGGCACGGATAACAGGCAGACCGGTAAGTATCTCCCTTGCAACAAGGTTCAGCTTATCGACCAGTTTCTGCATCAGCTTGAATTTAGGCATCGCAATCTTCATAAGCACCATTACAACGGCAAAGATCACTATTACCGCAAGCGCTATAATCCACGCCATACCCGTACCGGTAGTCAGTACCATAAATACTCCGCCTATACCGAGTATTGGAGCGTATATAACCATTCTCAGAAGCATTACAATAACCATCTGTATCTGCTGTATATCATTCGTGCTTCTGGTAATAAGACTTGCCGTGGAGAACTTGTCGATCTCGGCGCTTGAGAAACCGACAACATTCTTGAACACCTTAGCCCGTAAATCTCTTCCGACCTTTGCCGCTGTTGTAGCAGCAAAGAAACCGACAGTCACGGATACCGCCATCATAAGAAGTGCGATAAGCAGCATTTTTCCGCCGGCTGACAGCAGATAGTTTTGCTGTAATACGTTCATATCAACGCCCAGCGATGAATATTCGTCTTTTACAAAGCGTACTGCGGACTGCTCGGTAATAGTTCCGGGCATATCCGATAATTTATCAAGAGATGCCGATAAATCAGTATCGCCCATCGCTCCCGTGCCTGCAAGTGCGGTAATGATCGTCAGAGCATTCACTTTACCTTCTTCAATTCCGAGAGCCTGTCCTGCCTGTTCAAACGATGTGAACGGCAGAGCCACTCCCTGCTTTTCTGCCATAGCCGAAAAATCTTCAAAAGAAAGTTCTCTCATCATTTCAGCCGCAGTCATAGGTATTCCTATGGCATCAATAAGCTGTGTCTTTTCATCTGAAGTAATATCATTCAGAAAATACACATCATTGTCTTTTGACGCAGGAAAGCGGTCTTTCCGAGAATCGGTCGCTTCCCCTTTTTTCACAAGAGTATAGCTTTTTACAAATATGCTTTTCTGCTCATCATTCATAAACGCTTCAAGCGCATTAAAGCTGTCAACGCTCAGCGCATCTGCCGCCGCATTTTCTATACCGCCGTTCTGTATACCTATATCCACGATATCCGATGTGTATTGCGGTAAGGTAAGGTCGCCCCAAGCCTGAATTATAAGCAGTACAATTATCAGCAAAACCTGCGGTATGCTGTTTTTGAGATACCCGAATATTTTACACAAATACTATGCTCCCTTTCTCTTACTTCAGTTCAGCCGACTTTTCGTAAGCGTTGGCAAAACGCAGAACAAGCTCGATAAGCTTATCTGTATCCTCTTCGCCGAGTATCTTTGCTATATTTTCAAGTCGTGTGAATATCTCGTCATATTTTGCTTTTGCCGTTGCTCTGCCGTTTTCTGTGAGTCTGATGTATGTTACCCTTCTGTCATCCTTAAGAACGACCCTCTCAACATAGCCCTTATCCTCCAGCTTGTTGACAGTCTGTGAAAGATTCGGTCTGGTAAAATTAAGATAGCTGTTAAGCTCGCTCAGTCCGAACAGCTCGGTATCGGGTCTTTCCGCAACGATCTGTGTCATAGCCCAGAAAATGCCTGTTTCGCTCGCGTTAAGTCCATCCATTATTCTGTATTGCCTTGGCTGAGCCGAAAACTTACCAAGCGCAATTATAAGTTTCATTATTCTGTCGTCCATTTTGTTATCCTCCTGTACTCCGCAGATTTTCCCATACAATCTGCATTTAAAGCAAACCTCTTGCTTACCGAATGATAATATGTTATACTTCTTATGTTAACGGATTATAAATTTAATTAACTTCTTTGAACGGAGCAGAAATGAAAATAATTGATACCGATATAGCAATTGTCGGCGGCGGCGCATCAGGACTGGTTGCAGGCATTGCCGCCGCACGATACGGCTGTAACAATATAACCATTCTCGAAAAACTGCCAAGGGTCGGCAAAAAAATATTATCTACCGGTAACGGAAGATGCAACCTTACAAACAGCTTCATCTCGGCAGACGACTATGACGGCGACACTGAGTTATTGTCGTATATAAGCGGCGATATAGAAAATTCGGAAGAATTCTTTTCTTCCCTGGGACTGCTCTGCCGTGCAGATGATACCGGCAGAGTGTATCCTTTCAGCAATACGGCTGCATCGGTGCTTGACACACTGCGATTTGCCGCTGATTTTGCCGGTATCAATACAATCTGCGAATATTATGTCACAGATATAAAGAAAGCAAAAAACCGCTTTATCATAACTAACGGAGAAACTGAGGTCAGAACAAGACGCGTTATAATTGCCACCGGCGGAAAAGCCGCCCCGTCACTCGGAACTACAGGTGAAGGATATGCGCTGTGTAAAAAGCTAGGACACTCGTCAACTAAGCTATATCCTGCATTAGCCCCTATAAGAACAGATGTCGGACTTGTAAAAGCGGTAAAGGGATTGCGTATCGCAGCCGATGTTTCACTGCTTGCAGGCGGAAAGATAATTGACAGGCAGTCAGGTGAAGTCCAGTTCGCAGACGGCGCTCTGTCAGGTATCTGCATATTCAATCTGTCGGCAACAGCCGCAAAGTATGTTGACAAAGGCGAGATATCGCTTGATACAGCACCCACGCTCGGTAAAGAAGAGCTGTACAACATAATAAAAAGCTCGGCTGAAATAAGGGCTACGCTTCCTTGTGAAGAACTTCTGACAGGAATATATCACAAACGCATAGGTCAGGCTATACTGAAAAAGGTTGGTGTCGTCTTTTCAAAAACCTGCGGTGAAATAACGCCAAAGGAAATATCTCTGATTTGCACTGCCGCAAAAGACAGCAGATATCCCGTTAAAGGAGTATCCGACTGGAGCCTTGCGCAGATTACCTGCGGCGGTATACCGGCAAATGAAGTTTCAGATAAGCTGGAATCGCTCAAAGCAAGCGGATTATACCTTTGCGGCGAAATACTCAATATTCAGGGAAGATGCGGCGGATATAATCTCGACTGGGCATGGAAAAGCGGTTATACCGCAGGTATGAATGCAAGCCTTTCTTTATTGGAGTAAGTAATGATCAAATACAGCAATATAAAAATGCCGCTCGAACATACAACGGGCGACATAGCGACATTTATAAGCAAAAAATTAAAGCTTGAAAAGCTTAAACCGACTGACATCAAAATAATCAGACGTTCTGTTGACGCCCGCCACAAGGACGATATACATTTTGTCTATACGGTTGCTTTTCAATATGATAACGAAAACGGCATACTAAAAAAGAATACGGGAAACAAAAATGTTTCCTTATATAAAGAAACACCGTATTCTCTTCCCCGAAAAGCACAACTTTCAAATCGTCCCGTGATAATCGGCTTCGGTCCTGCGGGAATGTTTGCGGCGCTGTATCTTGCGCAGTGCGGAGTGCGACCGATAGTGCTTGAACGCGGTCTTGACGTAGACAGCCGCAAGGAAAAAGTACGCTTATTCTGGGAAAAAGGCATACTCGATACAGAATGCAACGTGCAGTTCGGCGAGGGCGGTGCTGGTACTTTTTCGGACGGCAAGCTCAACACAGGCGTAAACGACCCGCTGTCACGGATAGTCTTTGAAGAGTTTGTCCGTCACGGTGCGCCCGAAGAAATTATGTACGACGCAAAACCTCATATAGGCACTGATAAGCTTTCAGCAACAGTTAAAAATATCAGAAACGATATTGTTTCACTCGGCGGTGATGTGATATTCGGCGCAAAATTCTGCGGCTATGATACCGAAAACGGCAGAATTAAAGCCATAAGCTATATAAAAAACAATACTGAAATTACCATCGAAACCGACAATGTGATCCTTGCCATAGGTCACAGTGCAAGAGATGTATTCTATCTTCTAAAAAACCGCAACGTTACTATGCAGGCAAAAAACTTCTCGATAGGTGTCAGAATAGAACACAAACAATCGGATCTCGACCGCAGTATGTACGGCAATATGAGCGGACACCCTGCGCTCCCGCCCGCCGACTATAAGCTTTCCGTACACGATGAAACAGGCAGAGGTATTTATACATTCTGTATGTGCCCGGGCGGCGTGGTTACCGCTTCTTCTTCCGAAGAAAACACGATAGTCACAAATGGTATGAGCTACTATGCCAGAAACGGTGAAAATGCAAACAGCGCCGTTCTCGTCGGCATTATCCCTGACGATTTTGATAAAGACGATATTATGGCAGGCGTTGAACTGCAACGGAAAATAGAAAAAGCCGCCTACAAAGCGGCAGGCGGCAATTATAAAGCACCTGTTTCCTTAGTCGGCGACTTTCTCAATAAGCGTACTTCCGAAAAATTCGGCAACGTAACCCCTTCCTACCCAATCGGCACAAAATTTGTACCGCCCGATGAATATTTACCCGATTTTGTATGCGATGCACTTAGGTTCGCACTGCCGCAGTTTGCTAAAAAAATCAGCTGCTTCGGCTTACCTGGCGCAGTCATGACAGGACCGGAAACAAGAAGTTCCTCGCCTGTGAGAATAGTAAGGGACAAATACCTTTCGTCTGTCAGCGTAAAAGGCTTGTATCCTTGCGGCGAAGGTGCAGGGTATGCAGGCGGTATCGTAACCGCTGCAATGGACGGACTGAGGTGCGCTATGGCTGTACTCGGCAGGGATTTTGCGAAGCGCTAACTGCACAGGCTTTCCATATCCTTTTTAAGCCGTTTTATAATGCGCTTTTCAAGACGTGATATATAACTCTGGGAGATCCCGATCATATCGGCGACCTCCTTTTGCGTTTTTTCGGGGCGGTTATTAAGCCCGAAACGAAGTTCCATTATCAGCTTTTCCCTTTCGTCAAGCTTTTCTACCGCTTCAAGAAGTACACGCTTTTCCGCTTCATTTTCGATGTTGACGCTTACAGTATCATCATCCGTTCCGAGAATATCCGACAAAAGCAGTTCATTGCCGTCCCAGTCAACATTAAGAGGCTCATCTATTGAAACCTCCATTTTTTGCGGATTCGTTTTTCTCAGATACATAAGTATTTCGTTTTCTATGCACCTTGAGGCATAAGTAGCGAGCTTTATATTTTTCTCAACACTGAATGTATTTACTGCCTTGATAAGTCCGATAGTTCCGATTGAAATAAGGTCCTCTATTCCTATACCGGTGCTCTCAAATTTCTTGGCAATGTACACAACCAGCCGCAGGTTATGAACAATAAGCTTTTCTCTTGCCTTCTCAAAATCATTGTCAAGCATTGCAAGCGTTTTTGCTTCGTCTTCCTTGGAAAGCGGAGGAGGTAAGGTTTCTGCACCGTTTATATAATCTATTTCGCATCTTCCGACAGCGGACATACGCAGTCTTTGTATCAGTCTGCTGATAATTTCTATTACTTTCAGCATATTTTACACCTCACACAAGTATTTTCGGGTTGAAGATCGCTTCATATTCCTGTTTACCGCCGACCACTACACCAATAAGGGCGTTCACGGGATATTTATGCTGCCTTTCGTCATTAATTACAATACTATCGGCTCTGAATGTGCAGATAAGTCCATCCTTACCGACCGTCGAAAACGGCATAATGCGCACGCCTTTTAGCATTTCCGGGCGTAGCTGTAACAGGTCTTTACTGCCGTCTATCGCCATAATTGCAGGCGGTGAAATATCTGCGCATATATCACGTCTACACACTATGACAGGAAGCCCGCTGAAGCAGTCAACAAGTCCGTTTCCGCTGTCGGCAAGCGCAGACAGCCTGCACTCATTTCCGTTGTTCTGAATTTCAACAGTATATTTTCTGTCGGTTCTTCCGGTTCTGTCAAGTATCAGTCTTATCATTCTCATTACCGTATAAGCGGCACAGGTGCATAAAATCACCGTCATAGCGTCTATTCCGAAATATACTGTGCCGTTTATAAAAAGCATTTTCATAGGAGCGGCAAACAGCCAAACGCAAAGCATAAGCCCTGAAAACAGGAAGTTTACAAACAGCAAAAACAAAACGCTCTTCATATACTTCAAAAATCCACCGTACCCGAACGCTGTAAACGCTATAACGAAGCATAACGCTATTTTAAGCATTGTAAGTGTGATAACCATATCCTGAGGTATGAATATGCAAAGAGATGCCGCTCCGCCTATTCCCGCAGATATCAGCTTTCTGTACCATATAACCTTACGGTGAGTAAGCACAGATACCGCAAGTATCTGAAAATATGTAACGTACAGATTTATAAGTATAAGCACATCAAGATAGATCACCATTTCCACGCCCCTCGTTTATTATAGGACAAAGAGAAAGAAAAAAGTGTCGGTTTGTGATAGGGATATAAAAAACAGTCCGGAAAGTTTTGTTCTTCCCGGACTGTGTGTATATAATTTTACGTTTTGTTCTTTCTTGTGAGTAGCATTTCAGCATTTTCAAGCGATATCGGATCGTTTTCATCGCCCGAAATGATCCTTGCGATCTCCTTTTTTCTACCGTCAAAGTCAAGTTTTGTGACTGCTGTATATGTACGTTTATCATCGCTTGTTTTTTTGATAAGAAGCTGTGTGTCAGCCATAGCCGCTATCTGCGCAAGATGTGTGACGCAGAGTATCTGCCTGTTCTTTGCCGCTTCGTGAAGCTTTATTCCTACCTTTGTTGCAGCTCTGCCGCTGATACCCGTATCTATCTCGTCAAATATCATTGTATGCAGTTTATCGGTATCGGCAAGTACGTTCTTTATGGCAAGCATAATTCGTGACAACTCACCGCCGGATGCTATTTTGCTCATCGGTTTCAGCTCTTCACCCTTATTTACGGATATAAGAATTTCAACCTTATCCATACCGCTTAGCGTGACCTTATCCTGCGATATATCGAACACAAGTCTTATATCCGGCATATCAAGAAACGTAAGCTCCGCAGAAATCCGTTTTGCAAGTTCATCCGCCGCTTTTTTCCGGCTTTTTGTAAGCTCTGCGGCTAGTTGCTTTACTTTCTCTCCCGCTTCTTTTTTCTTCTCGGTAAGCTCTTCGATTATATCGTCGCCGTTGTCTATTTCATACAGCTCCGTGCGCCATTTTTCCGAATTTTCAAGTATTTCGGAAAGCTCTGCGCCGTACTTTCTGCGAAGCCTTAATATCACACTCAAACGTTCTTCATAAACGCTAAGCATACCTGCCGTATCTTCATCGTCGTCGGGTATGCGCTGTACTATTTCCTCTCTTATATCCTCAAGCTCAATGAGCATATCCGATATTCTTTCCGACAGCTTTTCAAGCTCAGGAATAGTATCGCTGAGTGACAAAACGCTGTCACGACAATGTTCAAGCAGTGAATATGCACCGTCTGTATCATCATCACCCGAAATCGCCGTCTGCGCATTATACAGATTTTCGCTTATATACTCGGCATTACGCAGTTGTTCAAGCTTCTGCTTGATCGTTTCTTCTTCATCGGTAGAGAAATTGTATCTGTCAAGTTCTTCAAGCCGTTCTCTGAGCAGCTCAGCCTTTTCAAGCGATTCGGTCTTTTTGCGGCTGACTTCCTTTATTTTACGCGACAGCGCAGAAAACTCCTTGAAAGCTACACCGTATTCTCTGAGGAGTTCACCGTTTCTGCCGTAATTATCGAGAATTTCACGCTGATTATCGCTGTCCATAAGCAGACGGTTATCGTGCTGTCCGTGAATATCAATAAGTTCAGACGCTATATCACGAAGTATTGCCACTGTTGTTGCTCTGCCGTTTATTCTGGCTGTACTCTTCCCGTCCGAATGTATATCACGCTGTAATAAAAGTTCATCCTCGGCAGTAAAACCGTTTTCGGAAAGCTTATCAATGACAGTCTGCGGCAGGTCATCGAAAAGACCCGTCACAACCGCCTTGTCAGCCCCGGCTCTTACAATGTCCTTGCTCACTCTGCCGCCGAGTATGGCATTGATTCCGCCGATAAGTATACTCTTACCTGCGCCTGTTTCACCCGTAAATACATTCAGCTTATCGTCAAAGGCAATCGACGCCTTTTCTATGACAGCAAGATTTTCAATAGACAATTCTCTTAGCAAAACGCCGACCTCCTTATTTAAAGCAATTCTTTCAGATGACGCGTCAGCATTCTTGCGTCGCTCTCTGTGCGCGTCAATACAAAAATAGTATCATCGCCTGCGATAGTGCCGACAACATATGACAAATTCATCATATCAAGTCCTGCACACGCCGCATTTGCAAGTCCGCTGTGACACTTTATCGAAACAATATTCATAGCATAATCAATGCTGACGACAGCTTCCGAAATGATATTGTGAAACTTGACTGTATGTACCTTTTCAGCTTTAGCATAACAGTTTACGCCGTTTGCCGATACGGTTTTCTCAATGTTCATCTCATTGATGTCACGCGAAACGGTAGCCTGTGTTACGTCATAACCACGCTCACGGAGAAGATTGAGAAGCATCTCCTGCGTTTCGACCTCATTTGTGGATATTATCCTCAGTATCTCTGCCTGCCTTTTCTTTTTCACAATATCACCACCCCTGTCAGTGTTATTTAAGCGGACGCATAAGCTTGTTGTGTACAGCTTTGTAGAAACTGCTTCCGTTTATATCAATAAGCGAAAGCTCCTGCTTTGAACGTCTTATCTTTATCGTTTCTCCCTCGTTAAAGTCCATATCGTCATTTCCGTCAATACTCAGCGAAACACCGCTGTTTTCGTATGCGGAAAAGCGTACCGTAATCTCTGAGTTTGATGAAAATATCATCGGTCTGCCGAAAAGAGAATGCGCACACAGCGGAGTAAACTCAATACACTGAGCGTCCGGCGATATAATAGGACCGCCTGCCGACAGCGAGTAGGCGGTAGATCCTGCCGGTGTGCTGAAAATTATACCGTCTGCCCTTATCTTTGTGACCTCGTACTCTTCTACCGATACGATAAACTCAGGGAGCTTTGAGTAACGGCACTTGCTGAACACGACATCATTTATCGCGCTGAAATTACCTTTACCCTCATACTCAATGTCAAGGAGCATTCTTCTGCTGATATTGTAGTCGCCTGTTCTGAGCCGTTCAAGCGTTTCAAGCTCATCGCTTTCAATAGAAGTCATAAATCCGAGCCGTCCGGTGTTTATTCCAAGCAACGGTTTGCCACATACTGCCGCTTTCTGTCCCCATTTGAGAATAGTACCGTCACCACCGATAGTCATTAACATATCGCACTCATTTACAAGCTTGTCCGTTTCAGAATAGAACGCTTTGTCTACTTTTATAGCATTTTCGTATTGCTTTTCGATAAGTGGCTGAAAGCCTATGTCAATAAGCTTTGAGCAAGCATCAAGAGCAGCCTTGCGGCTTCTCTCCTTATCAAGGTTGGCGCATATCATTACTTTCAAAGCCTATCACCTGCTTTCAGTCGTTTTAAATATATCAGATACTCGGTATTGCCATCTCCGCCCGTTATCGGGGACGGTATGATCTCGCTGCGTTCAAAACCCACAGCTGATGCAAATTCCGCTATATTGTCACAGACTTTCTTATGAACCTTGGTGTCACGAACTATGCCGTTTTTGCTCAGATGCGCTTTTCCCGCTTCAAACTGCGGTTTAATAAGCGCCACGCACTCGCCGCCGTCTTTAAGAAGCGCAAATGCGGACGGAAGTACCAGTTTCAGCGATATGAATGATACATCAATGCTGATAAAGTCAACCTGCGGCAATGTGCCGACGCAGTTTCTTATATCGGTCTTTTCCATAGAAATTACTCTGCTGTCGTTCCTGAGCTTTTCATCAAGCTGATCCGTACCTACATCTACAGAGTATACCTTCGCTGCACCGTTCTGGAGCATACAATCGGTAAATCCACCTGTAGATGCACCGATATCAATGCAGACAGTGCCGTCAAGATGCAGTCTGTAGTGAGCCAGCGCCTTTTCAAGCTTAAGTCCGCCTCTGCCAACATATTTAGGCAGTTCACCGATTATTTTTACATTATCACCGTCACCGACCGTAAATGACGGTTTTGTGCATATCCTGCCGTTTACCTCAACGCTTCCCTGTTTTATCAGAATAGCGGCAAGACTGCGGCTTTTTACAATATTGTTATCGGAAAGATAAACATCCAGTCTTTTTGGCATATTATCCTCCTATGATTTCTCTCATACCGTCTGTGTCAAGCTTTGCGTTGCGAAGTTGTGTTGCAACGCTTGCGTGACGGATAAATCCGTCAACGGCAGTTATAGAAAATTTACCCTTATATCCTGCAATAACTAATGCAGTGCAGAGCTTCTGTGCTATACCGCCATCTCTTTCGCCCTCTTCAAAGACATATATCTCATCATACTCAAGGCATATTTTTATGATTTCATCAGATATGGGATAAATCTTTATTGCTTGTAATATATCGGCAGTGTCGCTGAGATCTTTTGCATATGCGGCTATTCTACCGTATACGAAAACAAGCTTTTTATTTCCGCCTGAAATATATTTATAATCACAGTATTTATCGGTATCGGAATGCAAAAGCTCACAGCCGCGCGGATATCTTACCGCCGATATACCTGTATCACTGTACAGTGCTTGCTCAAGACAGACAGAAAGCTCCGATGTATCACACGGCGAATAAAGCGTTGCTGTAGGAACGGTTGACAGCATAGCCACGTCAAACAAACCGTGGTGTGTTTCTCCGTCCTCACCGACAAATCCCGCTCTGTCAATTCCGAGCACAATATGACGGTTCTCTATTGCACAGTCGTGTATAAGCTGGTCATACGAACGCTGTAAGAATGACGAATATACAGCGAAAACAGGAAGTTTGCCCTGACTTGCAAGTCCCGCACAGAAAGTCACGGCGTGCTGTTCCGCAATTCCGACGTCAAAAAATCGTTTGGGAAAAGCCTTTGAAAAGTACTGAAGCCCCGTGCCGTATTTCATTGCAGCGGTCACGGCGCATATATTATTATCCTTTTCGGCAAACGAAAGAAGGGTCTTTCCGAATACTTCGGTAAAGCACTCGCCGTCATTACCGGATTGATTTTTTGGCGGTAATCCGTGATATTCGCCTGAATTGTTTTCGGCAGGCGCATAGCCTTTTCCTTTTTTCGTGTAAATATGAACAAGGCACGGCTTGTGCATCATCTTCGCAACCATCAGCGCCTCTGTAAGCTCATCGAGATTATGCCCGTCAATAGGGCCGAGATATTTAAAACCGAAATTCTCAAACAGATTTGAGTGGTAAATTGCATATTTCAACAACTGCTTTGTACCTTTTGCCGCCTTACCCAGTCCCTTGCCTATTATAGGGGTTTTGTCAAGTACATTCTTGACAGAAGTCTTTGTGCTGTAATACTTCCTTGTTGACCGTATCTGCGCAAGATATAACGCAAGCGCTCCGGTGTTTTTGGATATCGACATCTCATTGTCGTTGAGTACAACTATAAGATTACAGTCGCTTTTACCTGCGTTGTTCATACCCTCGTATGCTTCGCCGCCGGTAAACGCACCGTCGCCGATAACCGCAACCACGCTGTGGTCGTCACCGTTTAACTGCATACCTTTTGCAATGCCGAGCGCCGCAGAAATAGAAATACTGCTGTGACCGCCGATAAAAGCATCATGTTCCGATTCTTCGGCTTTCGGAAAGCCTGAAAGTCCACCTTCACAGCGCAACGTATTCATTTTCCCTGCTCTGCCTGTTATTATCTTATGTGTGTAGGACTGGTGACCTACATCAAAAATAAATTTATCCTTCGGAGAGTCAAATACAGTGTGCATTGCAACCGTAAGCTCGACCGTTCCGAGATTGGACGCAAGATGACCGCCGTTTACCGTTACCGTTTTTACAAGAAACTGCCTAATCTCTGAGCACAGTTTTTTACGCTGTTCGGGGGTAAGTGTCTTCAGATACCCGGTGGACATATCGTTTTTCAATATCAATTTTATTCACCTGATTGATGTATTATCAGCCGACTACCTGTATCGGTACAGCCATAGCTATAAGTATTCCGAGCAAAGCTCCGCAAAGCACCTCAAGAGGAGTATGACCAAGGAACTCCTTGAGTTCATGTATCTCCTCCGGCTTTTTTTCTTCTATCTCATCGACCTTATCGTCGAATTTATCCATAAACTCTTCGTCAAGTTCGTTTACCACACGCCTTAAGCGGTTGATTTCCTTTGCCTGAAGACCTGCCGAACGTCTGACGCCCATAGCGTCATACATTACAACCATTGCAAGTATCATTGCAAGCGCAAATTCGGGCGAGCATATTCCGCATACTCTGCAAGTAGTTATTGCAGTAGCACAGACAGTAGCAGAATGCGCAGACGGCATACCGCCGGCACCTGTAAGACGTTCAGCCTTGAAGCTTTTCGTCTTGATAAAATGTATGAATGTCTTTATTATCTGTGCCGTGCCCCAGCTTATCAGCGCTATAAGTAAAATTACATTTATCTGATCAGTTCTCATTTATATTGAACTCCTCAGGGTATAACTACCCTCTTCATTTCTTTCTGCTTAAAAGCAGATCCGTCAGTTTATTCAGAAATACGGTATCATCAAACTCGGTAAGCGCCTTTTCAGCACCGCAAGTATACTTTTTTGCAAGCTCCTTTGCCTTTTCAAGTCCGAGTAAAGTAACGCTTGTCGTCTTGTTCTGCTCTTCGTCGCTTCCGACAGGCTTGCCGAGTTCTTCGGAAGTAGACGTTACATCAAGTATGTCATCCACTATCTGAAATGCAAGTCCCAGATCATGAGCGTATGCAGTTGCTGCGGATATCTTGTCCTTATCCGCTCCCGCCGCTATACATCCCATAACACAGGCGGCTGTAAGCAGTTCCGAGGTCTTCATCTCATACATTGAAAGAAGTCCGTCCAGCGTATCAAAGTTACCGTCTATATCAATTGTCTGACCTTCTATCATACCGATGGTTCTGTCATAAAGCACCTGTATCATAGCGGCTTTCTTGTCAGCAGAAAGGTTGCTGTCGCATATGACCTTTCCCGCATATGCCGTAAGTACGTCACCCGCAAGAAGTGCTACCGCCTCGCCGTGAGCCTTGTGACAGCTTGGTCTGCCTCTTCTTATATCATCATTATCCATGCACGGCAGATCATCGTGTATAAGAGAAAACGTGTGTATCATCTCAATGGCGATCGCCGCAGGGAGTGCGTCACACGGATCTCCCCCGCATACACGGCACATCTCAAACGCAAGCACGGGTCTTATGCGCTTGCCGCCTGCCTCAAGGCTGTATGCCGCCGCATCATAAAGCGCCCTGTATTTTGCACCGCTTTCACAGAATGAATCACAAACAGCTTTCAGCTGTTCCTCAAAATATACACAATATGCCTTGAACATAAAGTCAAACTCTTCTTTGGTTTTGGGTGTACCGATCAGGTTCATCTGCATATTACGCCTCTTCCAGCTTCTGTACCGTAAGCTTGGCTTCGTCAATATACTTGCGGCAGAATGCAATAAGCTCAACCGCCTCTTTATAACATTTCATTGAGTTGTCAAGCGTGATATCCGGCTGTTCCATCTGAACCGATATCTCATCAAGTCTTTTCATAGCTGTTTCAAAACTCATTTAAAACGCACCTCGCTGCTCTTTTCAATTTCTGTTATTGTTGCCTTTGCAATGCCGTCAGACATCTGTATTTCCGCATTGTCGCCGACAGACATATCATTGATACTGCCTACGTTTCTGCCGTTTACGGTAACGGCACTGTAACCACGCCTTAGTACATTTACCGGACTTAGCGCCTCTATCTTGTCCGTATAGCTTTCAATAAGCGCCTCGTTACTGCGGATATGACCTGTTACAGATGCCTTGACTCTGTTGTCGAGCAATTCAAGCTCCCTTAGCAATCTTTCAAGGCGCTTAATGGGGCTGTATGCCGCTATGTGCCTCTGATAGCTGTCAATAAGCTGTTCGTACCCCTCTATCTGAGAATGTACAATGTCACTAAGCCTGTCATAAGTCAGCTCTATATGTTCGCTCAGATCATCACAGGTAACCGATGTGGCGATTTCAGCAGCCGCTGACGGTGTGGGCGCACGCAGATCCGCGACAAAATCCGATATTGTGAAATCCGTTTCGTGTCCTACCGCCGATATTGTCGGTATTTCACTGTTATACAATGCTTTTGCGTATCCGATATCATTAAAGCACGACAAGTCCTCTGCCGAGCCTCCGCCCCTGCCTACTATGATCAGATCTGCGCCTGTCGTCTGTGCCGCCTCAATGCCGTTTATAAGCGTTGCAGGCGCATATGCGCCCTGTACAGTCGCAGGGATAAGCACGACCTCAAGTATCGGTCTGCGCCTTGCAATGATATTGAGCATATCCTGTAATGCCGCACCTTTTTCAGCTGTTATAAGACAGACCTTTTTCGGTTGTTTCGGGATCGGTCGCTTCTTGTCAAAATATCCTCCGGCTTCAAGCTCACGTTTTGCCTTTTCAAAGGCAATCGCAAGTTCACCCTGACCTTTTTCGATGATCTCGCTTACATATATCTGATTTGCGCCGTCACGCTCATATACATTCACGCCGCCGCGGACGATCACGCTCTGACCGCTGTACGGCATAAATGTAAGCCCTGCGGCTTTGCCTGCGAACATAACGCACTTAATTGACGATATTTCGTCTTTCAAAGTGAAATACATATGACCGGATGCTTTGTGCAAAGTAAAATTTGATATCTCCCCTGCAACATATACATCAGAAAGAGCCTTATCGCCTTTTACTATCATCGAAAGCCGCCTTGTAACCTGAGATACGGTTACGGTGAAAAAATCAGGCATCAGGCTGTTCCTTATTGTTAAGGCTGTCCTTATAATACGAATTGAGTACGCCGTTTATAAAACGCACGTCTGCCTTGTCTGTATATTTCTTGGCAAATTCTATTGCCTCATTTATAGCTACTTTATCAGGAACAGACGGACAGTACTTCATCTCATAAACAGCTATCTTCATAATAGCAAGGTTTATGTAGGAAATTCTGTCGAGTTTTCTGGAAGGCGAATAACTCTCGATTATTGCATTCAGTTCATCCTCGTGTTCTTCAACTCCGTTTGCAAGCTTCACCGACTGAGAGTTATATTCAAACTCAAACGATTCCTTGCAGTCCTCAAGAAGCTCATCAAGCGTTTCCGGGTTAAGTTTTCTCTGGAAGAGAATCAGCAATGCCGCCTCTCTCATTTCGTGACGTGTAAGTTTTCTTTCTGCCATTTAATTAATTTTCCTTTATTTATTCAGCTGATTTTGAAAGCATAATATCAGCAATTTTTACATTGACCTTAGATACGGAGATACCTGCCATATTCTGTATAGCAGACTTCACACTCTCCTGAACCGACTGAGCAACGTTTTCAGCTTTAAAGCCCTGCAACACAACGATATTGACCGTTACTTCAACAGCGTCATTTTTAAGCACTGCCTTTACCGGAGAAGGAGTCATAATTTTACCTGTGATCTGTGCCATATTCTTGTCGCTTACAACAAGATGTTCGCCTTCAGACGCAACACCTCTGATTTCGGTAGCGGCAACTTCTGCTATTTTTGTAAGTACGTCGTTTGATATTCTCAGACTTGCACCTGTACGATTTGTTTTTTTATCCATAATAATACACCTTTCCCGCAAGCAAACAAGTGCCGCGTTACAAGTTATTGATCACAAATGTGCCAAAAGGCACACTACACTACTATAATGCTATTATATACATTATACACCAGGCGCAAAAAAAATACAAGTATATCGTGTATATTTTATATCAGCCTTAAAAGTGACGAATCAGAATCCGCAGTCATCAAGTAACACACGCAAAGCCGTGACGGCAAGCACGGAATATACGCTTTCATCATTATAGCGGTAAACAGGTTTTTCAAACGGCTGGATTTCTTTGCCGGATAATGTTGAAAAAGTCCTGCCGAATGAAACAGTTACCGTGTCATCGGTAACACTTGTATATGACACTGTATCCATTATGAGATTTCCACAGGTGATTACATTACCGGTAACGTTTGTCAATACTGACATCTGTTCTTTATTCATGGCATTTGCGATAATAACGGTACTGTCCGGCATTATCCGGGGCACAGAAACACAGGTTTCACCGAGTACGATTATAGATTTCTCCGATGCCATTCCGTTCAATCTGTCGGTCCGCCAGATATTAAGTATCTTCCCTTTTCCGGTTTTGTAAAGCGACTTATCACTGCAATAACGTATTTCAAACGAATGCGACAGAATTTCAGCCGCAAGCAATGATAAGGATTCATGTCGATCTATTATTACAATATCTGTCATATATACCTCCGTTTTTTATAATTATATTTTCTGCCTGTAAGAAGTATATATACAAAAAAATCCGCCCTGACGACAAAACATCAGAGCGGTGCCGGAACTGCCGGAACAATTCTCCTCTTAAATTACCATAAATACAAGCTTATCGGCATTCAACGATAAACTTCATTGCTGTGCGCTCCTCACCGTCAATGCTTACGGTAGTGAAAGCAGGAATGCACACAAGATCAACGCCGGACAGTGCCATATAGCTTCTTGATATTGCTATAGCTTTTACTGCCTGATTAGAAGCACCTGCGCCAACAGCCTGAACTTCAACTTCGCCGTTTTCACGGATAACTGCTGCTATTGCGCCTGCAACCGACTTAGGAACGGATTTTGCTGAAACTTTTACTACTTCCATTTTAAACCTCCCGGTAATTTATATTCAGTATCTGATTCTCTTTATAGAAGTACAGATACCTGTTTTCTCGTCAACCGAAACAACCGCACCGCAGATATAATATCTGCCTTCTGCATATTCATATCTTTGCGGATAGCCGGTTATCATATTATTTATAATAATATCTTTTTTGATGCCGAGAACCGAATCGGTAACACCGGTCATGCCGACATCAGTGATATATCCTGTATGACCGCCGAGAATCTCTTCATCGGCTGTCTGAACGTGAGTGTGAGTACCAAGCACAGCAGAAACCCTACCGGTAAGATAGTGACCGAGCGCTCTTTTCTCTGATGTTGCCTCCGCATGGAAGTCAACGATTATTACCTTTGATTTTACCTCATTCAATATCCTGTCAATGCAGTTAAAAGGATTTTCAAGGTTCTGCATAAACACGACGCCCATAAGATTTATTACGCATATTGAGCATCTGCCGCGATCAAGTATCGTGTATCCTTTGCCGACCACCTCGTCCGGAAAATTTGCAGGACGGATCACTATGTCCGATGTTTCGTAAAAAGCGTCCATTTCTTTCCGTCTGAAACAATGATTGCCGGTAGTTACACAGTCGGCACCGCTGTCAAGCAGGTATTTTGCCGTTACAGGCGTTATGCCGTTTCCGTCGGCGGAGTTTTCTCCGTTTACGATAACGGTGTTTATATTATACTCTCTCTTGAGCAAAGGTAATTTTTCTCTGAGATTTGCACAGGACTTCTGCCCTACAACATCTCCGATAAAAAGGATATTCAATCAAACACGTCCTACAGTTTTGTTATCTTTCGATGATCTGCTCTCTGTCAGGTCCGACGCCGACCATAGAAATATGGCAATCGCAGAGCTCTTCAAGTCTTTCGATATACTTCTTGCAAGCATCGGGCAGTTCGTCAAAACTACGGCAAGCAGAAATATCATCGTCAAAGCCCTTGAGAGTTTCGTAAACAGGCGTGCAGTCTGCAAGTTCTTCAAGTGCTGCAGGGAAATTCTCAACAACAGTACCGTCAGGCTTCTTGTAGGCAACGCATACCTTAAGATCGCCTATACCGCCGAGTGTATCAAGCTTGTTAATAGCAAGTGAAGAAAGTCCGTTTACTCTTACCGAATGACGTACTATAACAGCATCGAACCAGCCTGTTCTTCTGGGTCTGCCTGTCGTTGTACCGAACTCGCCGCCCTTGTTTCTGATTGTTTCGCCTGTTTCGTCGTTAAGCTCTGTCGGGAAGGGACCTTTACCTACTCGTGTAGTATAAGCCTTTGCGACACCGATTATATTGGATATGATCATCGGACCTACACCTGTGCCAACGCAGACGCCTGCTGAAAGCGGATGCGAAGATGTGACGTAAGGATAAGTACCGAAATCAATATCAAGGAGTGTAGCCTGTGCACCCTCGAACATTATCGTCTTGTTTGCCTTTGCAGCTTCATAAACGATGACAGATACATCGTCAACGTACTTTGCAAGTCGCTTGCCGTATTCTGTGTATTCCTTTATGATAGCTTCAATGTCATGAGCCTCGCCGCCGTAAACTTCTGTGATTATCTTGTTCTTGAGTTTACCTGTCATTCTTGCCTTCTCAGCGAAAACTTCAGGGTGAACAAGGTCATAAACACGGATACCGCAACGCTCGTATTTATCCATATAGCAAGGACCTATACCGCGCTTTGTAGTACCTATATCGGAGTTGCCTCTGAATTTTTCTGAAAGTCCGTCAAGAGTAATGTGCCATGGCATAACAACGTGCGCTCTGGGGTCTATCTTGAGGTTGTCGAAAGAAACGCCTCTGGATGAAAGGCTGTCGATTTCACCTAAAAGATCCTTAGGATCAAGAACTACGCCTGCACCGATAAGGCAGGTAGTGTTTTTATAAAGAATGCCTGAAGGAATAAGATGAAGCTTATAAGTCTGTCCGTCGTTTACTACTGTATGACCTGCGTTGTTACCGCCCTGTGAACGGACTACTACATCGGCTCTTGAAGCGATAATATCAATGATCTTACCCTTACCTTCGTCGCCCCACTGAGTTCCTACAACTATATTTGCTGGCATTGGAAGTCCCCATTTCTTTTTTTAAAATTAGATTTGCACCGGGCAACACAGCCCTTTGCATAGTACATTAATATTATATCAAAGACGAGCGTAAATTGCAAGTATTTTTTTGCTCCTTTCATAAAAAAGAAAACACATAACATAAAATGCGGCAGGCACACAGCCTGCCGCATTTACAATTGTCAATACGAAGAAACTCCGCTTCTTGTTACGTATTCCTTTATACCGTCAACTATGCTCTGTGCTATGCCTTCCTGATCCGAGCTGCTTGCAAGAGCCATAGCGTCTTCATAGTTACTTACAAATCCCATTTCTATAAGTACCGACGGGAAATCCTGCTGCTTTGTCGTCCACATATAGCTGTACTGAGCGCCTCTGTTGCAATTTGCTCCGTCAGAATAAACATTATTGCTGAAATATGACGAAACGTGCCTTGTAAGCGACTCGGCGAGCGGCTGCGAGTACGATGTATAATAATAGCACTCTGTTCCTCTCGGGCTTTCCGAGCCTGCCTTGTTTGAATGGATTGCAATATACAGATCGCAACCGTAATCACGGGCATAGTAAGGTCTGCGCATTGTATCATAGAACTCACTCTCTGTTTTCAGTCTTACAACATTCACGCCGAGAGCCTTGAGCTTTGATTCTACAAGTTTTGCGACAGCAAGATTTGCACCGGCTTCTTCAATATGACCTATCGCACCGGGATCGTCATAGCCGTATTCCGATACGCCGTGACCCGGATCAATTACTACCGTCATATTAGTTATGTCATTTGTGAGGATTTCAAACTTTAACATAAGATTACCGTCACCGTCATAGGTAGCGCTGTTTCCGGCATACACACCGGGCTGACGGAGCTTCAGTATCAGTCTGAATTTCATCACGCCGTCCACTTCGACCTGTTTCCACTCACCGGCACTGAACACAGTACAGTTGTTGAAATCAGGCAGAGCCGTTACCGAAGTGATATTATCAAATGTAATATATATATAGTCTGCCGTAAAATCATCAAGATTGAAATCACCGTCTACGCCCGTATAATAGTCGTTTCCAACAGGAGTTACCGTAAACGATGAGCGGTCTTCCAGCGACATCTGAATGAAGGAATCGCCGCCGACATTACCTATTGCATTGACAACAAGCGGATTTGAACCCATTCCGTAACCGCTGACAAGATCTGCGTCCTCTTTGAGAAAACGTTTGCCGGAATCGGTAACATAGTATTCATCCCATTCACTCTTGTAATAATCAAGAGTGCCTTCCGGTAACTGTCCGACATTCGGAGGATTTACAGAGTCGGTGTTGGTTCCGTCATAGATATAGGCAAAGTTCTTGTTCAGCTTTACATAAGTAACTTCCGTATCGTCCGAAACCGCAGCGGAGAGTTTTCCGACAACTTCTCCGTTTCCGAAAGAACTCTGATCTGCAGGTATTTCGTCTATAACTTCGACATTCTTATCGGGTAGCTTGACAGCATTGACTATTACTTCCGCACCTATGTATGTGCGTGAATAACCCGCATAAGAAGCGGAAATCTCTATGTTTCCGAGATACTGTTCTTCATCGACAATACCTTCGGGAACGGTAATCTTGCCGGTGAACGCCGCATAGGAAGAGTTAATGTCGACTGCATCTGACTTAGCATTCTCGGTAAGTTCGACAGTCGTACCCCCGAGAGTCGCAGTGGCATATGAACCTTTGTACGCAACCGCAAGTACAGATACCGACATACCGCCGTCAACGTTAAGCGTTTTGCCTTCAGATATCGAACTGCCGATTGATTTAAGTACATTGATGGTTCGCTCAATATTATAATATATCGTCTTTCCCTTATGAGTTATCACAAATGTGTTCATTCCGACATCGAGCTGTTTTTCAAAGTAGAAATTACCGGCTTCGTTAAGCGATAATTTTTCGCCGTCGAAATATACATCAAAATTCTCGTCAAAAGTACCCATGAACGCAACGGAAGTATCGTCGGTAGAATAGCTTGTATAGTACGGCGATGTCATTTCAAGATCTTCAAAAAGGCTGTCAACGTTTATCTGTTCGTTAAAATACTTTGTAAGAGTGTCGGTTGTACCCATCGGGTTTTCTTCGAGCGATTTTTCCGAATAGAAAACACTGCCCGAATAATTATCAAGCTCATCTGCTTTTGCAAGCTGTTTGAGAAGCTGATCCTCAACGCTCCATCCTGCTTCATCCGTGCCTATTTTTTCATTATGATGAACAACATAAAATGGTATATCGGCTTTTTTTGCAACATCGCTCCACCACGAACAGACATTGTCAAACGACAGCGTTTCGTCATCAAGAGAACCGGACGCATTGACTACGATAAAATCCGCAAGACCTTTTTCGGCAAATGCCTTTGTATCCGCATAGCCGTTATAATAAGCGGAATACTTTGCCGAGGTATCGCTGCCGTTTTCGTTTTTCGACGAGTTTGCCCATATATCCTTTGCGTCAAGACCTACCGCTACAGAATTATCAGACATATGAATAACATCGCTTACCGTCGTGAATTTATATTCCACGCTGTCATAAAGCCAGTTCTTATAGCCGATACCCGAGCCGTTCTTCATATATTCGTCATAAACGGCATTGGTGTTTGATCCGTAAAAACCGGTAAGAATTATACCGTTGCACCTGTATCTCAGCGCAAATTTGTGAGCTTCGCTGACAAGATAATCATACTTGTCCTCGCCCTCGGGACAAGCCGACATCGTTCTGTTCACATCAAGGTACACAAATCTCTGCATACCCTTTTTAGTGGCAATATCAAGCGCTTTTTCAAGCCTGTCTCCGCTTTTGTTCATATTTGTAGAATAATATGAAACATCTTTTGCGTATGGGTTTATGTATATTCCGTTCATTCCATAGCCGATAAGCGTATCAAGCTTAGCTGAAAACTTCTCGCTGAACTTCTCAGCCTCAAAATCACCGAGGTTTACCACAGTTGCCTTGAGTGCGTCCGACAACGTGAATTTTGATTCAGACACCTGCGGAGTGGTTTTCTTTGACTGCTCAGTTGTTTCAGCAGACGAAGCCGTGTTGTCGCTTGCGCTTTCCTCGGCAACGGCGCTGAACTGCGACAAAAGCATAAAAGCCGACAGCACTCCTGCCATTATTCTGATAAATTTATTTCTCATCTTCTGCTCTTCCTTCCGATATCACGGCAATTATTGCGTAAGGAGCGGTTTAAACGCTGTAATCTCCTTGTTTACCGCCTGCTTTACATCACTGTCCGGCTCAAAAATAAACTGATAGCTGTAAAGTATAACGCCGCCGTAATTCGACGTTTCCTGCGATTTTATAATCTGTCTTTTTATTATTTCCTTATCGTTTTGCCATTCATATCTCCCGCTTCCTGCCCATTCATCCTCAGTGCCTATCTTGTACACTGCAAGACCGGGTATAAGCGATTTTCCGGTACCGGCGAGCATTTTATCCCACTGCTCGACCACCTGTTCAAACGGCTGACCGCCGTTATCAAAACCGTAATAAATCTGAGGAGCCATGTAATCTACATATCCGTCCTCTTTTGACCATTTCTCAACATCAGCATAAAGCTGAGTTTCGTTGTTTGTAACATTGCCTTGTGCGCTGACCCCAAATAATGCAGTCGGATTGTGTGACTTGACAGCATTATACATTCCCGACACCATACGACTGCAATTATCCAGCCTGAACTGAGATAAACTGCTGTATGATGAAGCGTTGAAAGCAATGCTGTCAAAATACGCTTCCGTTGTAGGGTAGAAATAATCGTCTATATGAACGCCGTCAACATCATATTTTGAAACAAGCTCCGCCACACCGTCTGCGATCAGGTCGGTTACCTCTTTATATGCGGGATTGAGCCACCAGTAAGAATTGACCTTGACTATGTAGTCGCCGTCCTTCGTGTCATACCACTGACCCGTTTTATACGTTGTGCTTACATTCGGTGCGTCATCTTCCTGATAGCAGCGCAAAGGATTGATCCACGCTTGAAATGAAATACCGCGTGCGTGCGCCTCGTCTATCATAACCTTGAGCGGATCATAGCCGGGATCTTCCCCGATATATCCCGTGCAGTACTTTGACCACGGAAAATAGTCGGATTTATATATTGCGTCACCGAAGGGACGGACATGAACATAGACCGTATTGATGCCCAGTGAAAGACAATTATCGTAATACTCGCCTATACCGCTTCTGAGCTGTGATTCGCTTTTTCCGGTAAGAATCGGGTACAATTCGGAATACCATATCCATACGCCCTTCACCTCGTTATAATTCAGTGCCATATAGCTGTTTACAGGCAGATTATCGGTGGTGGCAGGAACATTATCATTCTTTTTTGATGTTACAGTCACATCTTTTTTTGTTGTAGCAGCCGATGTCACAGTTTCCACAGACGGAATCTCCTCATCGGGAACGGGCGGTTCGTCATAAGACGTATCGACAGACGGCTCATAGGCGGATGAATCTTCATTCGGTGAGGTTTCTGTTTTCTTTTTTGTTGTTGCGGTCGCTGTGGCAGTAGTATGCGAGCCTGTCTGCTCAGGTATGCCTTCGGCAGGCTTTATAACAGTTTTACTGACAGGTGCGCCGCTTATTATATTATCATTCCGGTCTGTGCCGGACGGTTCATTTTCAAGCACCAGAGCTTTACCGCAACCGCTCGCAATCAACAAAACAGCTGCAGCAAATGCAGTAAATGCAACTTTCTTTTTTACGGACATATGTTTTCCTTTCGGGTAATTTGTTTGGTTCGCATATGATACGCCTCGTAAAATCTCCCGTGAAACACGGGATACATAGTAGATTATACAATATCTCTGTGTATGAAGTCAACCGCAACGGGTTTATTTTCTCAGTTTTCACCCAATTTGCACTTTTGTGAACGAATTTCTATAAATCCGATAATAAACCGTTCAGCCACTTGTGCAACATTAACAAATATTTTTTGCAATTTTACACATTCATTCTTTCATAAACAGTTGCAGATTCTTGACTTTTACTTTAATATAATGTATAATTAACTGTAATCTTTTTTTCAGGAGGACAAAAATGGGAAACAACGAAAGCAAGGGACTTACCCTTACCGAAAAAATCATCAAGAACCACATAATTGACGGTGAGATGATAAAAGGCACTGAAATAGGTCTGCGTATCGACCAGACTCTGACACAGGACGCTACCGGTACAATGGCATATCTTCAGTTTGAAGCTATGGGTATCGACAGAGTAAAGACAGAGCGTTCACTCGCTTATATCGACCACAACACGCTCCAGTCAGGCTTTGAAAACGCCGATGACCACAGATACATAGGCAGTGTTGCAAAGAAGCACGGAATCTATTTCTCACGTCCCGGTAACGGCATCTGCCACCAGGTACACCTTGAGCGTTTCGGCAAGCCCGGCAAGACGCTTATCGGCTCTGACAGCCATACTCCCACAGGCGGCGGTATAGGTATGCTCGCTATGGGTGCAGGCGGTCTTGACGTTGCGGTAGCAATGGGCGGCGGCGCATATTACATAACAATGCCCAAGGTCGTAAAGGTAAACCTCACAGGAAAACTGAACGACTGGGTTTCCGCAAAGGATGTAATCTTAAAGGTACTTCAGATAATGTCCGTAAAGGGCGGTGTAGGCAAGGTCATCGAATACTGCGGCGAAGGCGTTAAGAGCCTCAGCGTTCCCGAACGTGCAACTATCACGAACATGGGTGCGGAGCTTGGTGCTACAACATCTATATTCCCCTCCGATGAAACAACTCTTGCTTTCTTAAAGGCACAGGATCGTGAAGAAGACTTCGTTGCTCTCAGCGCAGATCCCGATGCCGTATACGATGAAGAAATCAACATTGATCTCTCCGAGCTTGTTCCTATGGCAGCTTGTCCTCACAGCCCCGACAACGTAAAAACTGTAAAAGAAATCGGTGCAATCAAGATAGATCAGGTATGTATCGGATCATGTACCAACTCCTCATTACAGGATATGCTCAAGGTTGCTCATATATTAAAGGGCAAGACGGTACATCCCGATGTAAGCCTTTCAATAGCTCCCGGCTCAAAGCAGGTATTCAATATGCTTGCAGACTGCGGCGCATTATCAATTCTTATCGGTGCAGGTACAAGAATACTTGAAAGTGCCTGCGGTCCGTGCATAGGTATGGGTCAGTCGCCCAACTCAAAGGGAATCTCTCTGCGTACCTTCAACAGAAACTTCTTAGGCAGAAGCGGAACAAAGGACGGTCAGATCTATCTCGTATCTCCCGAAACAGCCGCAATTTCGGCGCTCACGGGCGTATTCACAGATCCCAGACTTGCAGGAGATATGCCTCCCTATGTAATGCCCGAAAAGTTCCTTATAAACGACAATATGGTAGTTCCTCCCGCTTCACCTGAGGAAGCTCCCGATGTTGAAGTTCTCAGAGGACCGAACATAAAGCCCTTCCCTATAAACGTTCCTCTGGCAGAAGATATAAAAGCCGAGGTTTCACTCAAGGTCGGTGACAACATCACCACAGACCATATTATGCCTGCAGGCGCAAAGATATTACCTCTGCGTTCAAACATCCCTGCGATTTCGGAATACTGCTTTACAGTATGCGATGAAACATTCCCGACAAGAGCAAAGGAGCTTGGCAAGAGCATTATCGTCGGCGGTGCAAACTACGGTCAGGGTTCTTCAAGAGAACACGCCGCACTTGCTCCTCTTTATCTCGGCGTAAAGGCAATAATCTGCAAATCGTTTGCCCGTATCCACAGACAGAACCTTATCAACAATGGTATTCTTCCTCTGTGCTTTGTAGACGAGGCTGATTATGACAAGATTGACCGTGACGATGTTCTTGAGCTTCCCGGCATAAGAAATGCTATAGAAAACGGTACTGAGATAACCGTCAAGAATATAACAAAGGGTACAGAATACAAGGTTACCTGCGAATTATCCGAGCGTGGCAAGGGTATGATACTCGCAGGCGGTCTGCTTAACTACACAAAGCACAACAAGTAATATCGAAAGGAACAGCTATAATGGCAAAGATTCAGATGACCACCCCCATCGTTGAGATGGACGGCGACGAAATGACCAGAATTATCTGGAAGATGATCAAGGATATACTTATCTGCCCGTATGTTGACTTAAAGACAGATTATTATGATCTCGGTCTTGTTCACAGAAATGAAACAAACGATCAGGTAACGATTGATTCCGCAAACGCTACAAAGAAATACGGTGTAGCGGTAAAGTGTGCAACGATCACCCCCAACGCACAGAGAATGACAGAATACAACTTAAAGGAAATGTGGAAGTCGCCCAACGGCACTATCCGTGCTATCCTTGACGGTACCGTATTCAGAGCCCCCATTATCGTAAAGGGTATCACTCCTCTGCTGCCCGGCTGGAAAAAGCCGATAACCATTGCACGTCACGCTTACGGCGATGTTTACAAAAACTCCGAGATGAAGGTTGCCGACGGCAGTACAGCAGAGCTTGTTGTGACCGATAAGGACGGAAACGAAACAAGACAGCTTATCCACAAGTTCAGCGGTTCTGACGGTATCATTCAGGGACTTCACAACATAAACGCAAGTATCGCCAGCTTCGCAAGAGCCTGCTTCAACTTTGCTCTCGACACAAAGCAGGATCTCTGGTTTGCGACCAAGGATACTATTTCCAAGAAGTATGACCATACATTCAAGGATATTTTCCAGGAAATATTCGATAATGAATACAAGGAAAAGTTTGATGCCGCAGGTATCACATACTTCTATACACTGATTGATGACGCTGTAGCAAGAGTTGTACGTTCTGAGGGCGGATATATCTGGGCTTGCAAGAACTATGACGGCGATGTAATGTCCGATATGGTAGCAACAGCTTTCGGAAGCCTCGGTATGATGACGTCAGTGCTTGTTTCTCCCACAGGCGTTTACGAGTATGAAGCCGCACACGGCACGGTAACACGTCACTACTACAAGCACTTAAAGGGCGAGGAAACCTCAACGAACTCCGTAGCTACCCTGTTTGCGTGGACAGGTGCATTAAGAAAACGCGGCGAGCTCGACGGCAACAAGGAGCTTTCCGACTTTGCAGATAAGCTCGAAAAGGCTACTATAAAGACGATTGAAGACGGTGTTATGACCGGTGACCTCTATGTACTTTCAAATCTTGACAACAAGAGAAAGGTAAACACAGAGGACTTCCTGCTTGAAATCAACAACAGACTTAAAGCAACGCTCTGATCTCAATAAAAAACTGTAAGGAGGCAGTATCTTGTCGAAAAGCATCAACATATCTAACTCAGTAATACGCAGACTTCCCCGCTACTACCGCTTTCTCGGCGAACTGGAGGATCAGCAGATCTCCAAGATTTCTTCAAGAGAATTATCGGAGAGAATGCACCTTACCGCATCACAGATAAGACAGGATCTTAATTGCTTCGGCGGCTTCGGGCAACAGGGCTACGGCTACAATGTTTCCGAACTGCGAAAGGAGATAGGTCGTATTCTCGGTGTTGACAAGCACAGAAAAACGATTCTTATCGGTGCGGGCAATCTCGGCACTGCACTTGCCGTTCACATTAACTTTGAAAAAAGCGGATGCAGTCTTATCGGTATATTCGACTCCAACAAGAAAATAGTCGGAAATCCTCTCGGAAAGCTGACAATAACCGATATTGACGATCTTGAAAAGTTCTGCCATGAAAATAAGCCGGAGGTTGCTGTTCTTTGTATACCGAAATCGGTTACAAAGGAGATAGTCGACCGCCTTACAGAGCTTGGTGTGAGATCGTTCTGGAACTTCTCGCACTACGACATTAACGTTGAGCATAAAAACATAATCGTTGAAAACGTTCATTTGGGCGACAGCCTGCTGACGCTTTCATACGGTGTCAACAACAATCTTGACAATGACAAATAAAATCTTACCGGGGAATTTATTTCCTCGGTATTTTTTTGCAATCTTCACAATTAATTTGAATATTACAATAGACAAACAGCTTTGTTTGTGGTAAAATAAAATATGTATAGATATAGAACAACCGCAAAAGGAAGGTAGCAAATATGAACGAATCAGAAATTCTGATGGACGTACACAATCACTCAAATCTGTCGCCCGACGGCAGTAACGATCCGGAAGAAATGGTCAGACGAGCGACAGAGCTTGGTATCAGATATTACTCGCTCACAGATCACCTTGAAATAAATAAATTCTACGATGAGGAATACCTCTATGAAGAACCTGTAAAACGAGCGTCGGAGATCTCTCCCGCCATTATTAAAAAGTATGCGGATAAGATAAATATGGCATACGGTGTGGAGCTGGGTCAGCCTTTACAGGATATGGAGCTTACAAAAAGAATGCTGTCAAGCTATGATTATGACTTTATAATCGGCTCGCTTCATATGTGCAACGGCTGGGAAGATTTCTATCTTCTTGATTATAATGAGGTACAGCCCGAAATGATAATGAAGCTGTACTTTGAAGAAATGCTCGAAATGGCTCGGTGGGGCGAATTTGACGTACTCGGTCATCTTACATACCCACTGCGCTATATTGTAGGCGAATCCGGACTTTATATAGATATGAGCCGTTATCTTCCGATAATCAAGGAAATATTCTCTGCCCTTATCAAAAACGATATAGGCATCGAGATCAATTCAAGCGGGCTCAGACAGAAGATAGGTCTTACGCTGCCAGATGAATACTATGTAAGACTTTATAAAGAGCTTGGCGGTAAGATACTTACTGTAGGCTCGGACGCACATTGCACGCAAGACCTCGGAAAAGGTATTCCGGAGGCTATAGAACTCGCAAGAAGTGTGGGCTTTACAGAACTTGCATTTTTCAAGAAACGTAATCCCACATTTATAAGCATAAAATAATTCGGAGGATAAGATTATGACAAAGAAAGAAAAGCTTGTTGACCTTTTAAGACAGGACGCCAGACTTTCAAACGAACAGCTGGCGGCGATGCTTGATACCTCGGCTGACGATGTGGCGGCGATGATAGCGGAGCTTGAAAAGAGCGGAATGATAATCGGCTATACCGCAATCATCAACGAAGAAGAATTCGACAGAAACTCCGTCTGCGCCTTTATCGAAGTCAGAGTTTCCCCCGAAATACAGTGCGGTTATGATGATGTAGCGGCAGTTATCGCTCAGTATGATGAGGTTTCATCGGTATACCTTATGAGCGGCGGTTATGACCTTGCCGTAACTATCAAGGGTACAAACCTGCGTGATGTAGCTATGTTCGTAACGGACAGATTAGCGCCTTTAGGCGGCGTTCTCAGCACAACAACGCATTTCATTCTGCACAGATATAAGGAAAAAGACAAGATGTTCTTAAAGAACACGGACGAAAGGAGTTTGGTATCTCCGTGATGGATTATGAAAATATACTTTCCCGAAAGGTGCAGGATCTGCAGTTTTCGGGTATAAGAAAGTTTTTTGACATAGCCGCAAGCTATGATGATGTTATATCACTGTCAGTCGGTGAGCCTGATTTCAAAACACCGTGGGCAATAAGAAAAGAAGCTATCAGAGTTCTTGAAAAAGGACGTACAAACTATACCGCAAACGCAGGTCTTGCTGACCTTCGCATTGCTATCAACGACTATATCAACGACAGGCTACACGTCAGCTACGACCCCTTGCACGAGATACTTGTAACGGTCGGCGGCTCGGAAGCGATAGACCTTGCTATAAGAGCGCTCATTGATACGGGCGATGAGGTACTTATCCCTCAGCCCAGCTTTGTCTGTTACGGTCCTATCGTAACGCTTGCAAACGGCACACCCGTTGCTATAGAAACAAGCGTTGAAAACGGCTTCAAGCTGACCGCCGAAGCACTGAAAGCGCATATAACCCCGAAAACAAAGGCTCTTGTACTTCCCTACCCGAACAATCCCACAGGTGCGGTTATGAGAAGATCCGACCTTGAAGCAATTGCGGAGGTAATCAGAGGCACAGATATAATCATTATTTCCGATGAGATATATTCAGAGCTTACCTATGGCGATGAAGAACACTGCTCAATAGTCGATATAGACGGAATGAAAGAACGTACCGTTCTTATCAACGGTTTTTCAAAAGCGTTTTCGATGACAGGCTGGCGGCTCGGTTTTGCCGCAGCTCCCGCTCCTATTGTCACTCAGATGCTGAAGATTCACCAGTACGGAATAATGTGTTCGCCTACAATGAGCCAGTATGCCGCAGTAACAGCACTTAAGGATTGCAAAAAAGACATTGAATATATGCGTGGCGAATACGATATGAGAAGACGTCTTATCGTAAAAGGCTTTAACGAAATGGGTCTTGATTGCTTTGAACCTGAAGGTGCATTCTACATCTTCCCGTCAATAAAGAAAACAGGTCTTACATCACAGGAGTTCTGCGAACAGCTGATTGAAAAGCACAGAGTTGCGGTAGTTCCCGGCGATGCTTTCGGCAAGTGCGGAGAGGGTTACATCCGTGTATCCTATGCATATTCGCTCCAGCATATCAAGACTGCGCTTGAGCGCATAAGACTGTTCCTTGAAGATCTCGGTGTACTGTAATGAAAATTCAAGTAAGAGCGTATGCAAAGCTTAATTTGTTTCTCGATATAACGGGCAGACTGCCGAGCGGCAGACATTCTCTCAACATTGCGACACAAAGCGTTGATATTTATGACGATATAACCGTCAGCGTTATGAGTACGGACAGTTTTGATTGCAGGATAACCTGCAATAACCCCGACATTCCGTGCGATGAAAAGAACATCGTATGGAAAGCCGCAAAAGCATTCTTTGACGCAACGGATATGAATGCGGAAATTTCGGTAGACATAGAAAAGCACGTTCCTCTGATGGGAGGAATGGGCGGTTCGTCAGTCGACGGTGCAGGAACGCTTGTCGCACTCAATGAGCTGTTCGGTAAAAAGCTCGATACCGAAGCATTGTGTGCTGTCGGTGATAAAATCGGTGCAGATGTTCCTATCTGCATAAAAGGCGGAACACAGTACAGCATAACAAACGGCGATATGATAATCGCCGAATGTGAGCATGACTGCGTGTTTCTCTGCATTTATCCCGGGTTTACGCTAAGTACAGCCGAAGCCTATGCAAAGTATGATGAAAACCCGACTGAGATAAATCCTCGTTATGCCGATTTTGTAAGCAGCATTGTCTGCGGAAGTCTTTCTGACGGTGCCGGCTTCATAAGCAACGTATTCACTGAGATCTATCACGACAGCAGGATCGAAGAAATGAAAAACGACCTGTTTGAAAGCGGAGCCGTCATATCGGAAATGACAGGCAGCGGAAGCGTAGTATTCGGTGTGTTTGAAAATGAAAACAAGGCTATTGAAGCAAAAAACACACTGTCGAAAAAATACAAAAGCGTCTTTATTGCCCGTCCTACCGACTGCGGAATTTATATCCTTGAACGGTAATTTGGCATTAACGCTTGAAATTTGCCGTGAAATATAGTATAATGATATAGTCCGATTTATAAGGAGGTTATACAAATGATCACGATAAACAACCACTTAGGAACGATTACCTATTCAAAGCAGTTCTTCTACACCCTTATCGGCGGAACTGTTACCAATTGCTTTGGCATAGTGGGAATGAATGCCGTAGATGCAAAACAGACATTCATTGAAAAAGTACCTCTGAAATTCATAAAGAAATTTGCCGACAAGACTATTCTTTCAGAAAAAGGTGTCACGGTAAAATATAAGAACGATAAGCTTTACATTGATCTGCATATTTCCGTTATGTACGGTGTAAATGTGTCCACGATAGTAAAGAGCATCATCCATAAGGTAAGATTTGCAGTAGAAGACGAAACAGGCTTTACGGTAGATAAGGTTAATGTTTTCGTCGATTCTGTCAAAGTATAATATCAAGGAGAGTATCTGACTAATGCTAAGCGGAAAAATTCTCAGAGATGCGATCATCTCAGGTGCAAACAATATAATCAATAATAAGGAAAACGTTGACGAGCTGAACGTATTCCCCGTTCCGGACGGCGACACCGGCACCAATATGTCTATGACCATAAGAAATGCCGTTGCAGAACTTAATATGCTCAGCGACAGCGCAACTGTCGAAACAGTAGCGCAGACGGCGGCTTCAGCTATGCTCAGAGGTGCAAGAGGTAACTCAGGCGTTATCCTTTCCCTCTTATTCAGAGGCCTTTCAAAAGGTCTTGCAGGCAAGCATGAAGCAAATGTAGAGGACTACTGCAACGCACTTAAATTAGGTGCAGAGGCAGCCTATAAATCAGTAATGAAGCCCACTGAGGGTACTATCCTCACCGTTGCAAGAGTTGCCGCAGAAAAGGCGAATGACGCTCAGTGCAAGGATTTCCCCGAACTGTTCGATGTTCTTACAACAGCCGCAAAGGAAACTCTCGATCAGACCCCCGAAATGCTCCCCGTTCTTAAAAAAGCAGGAGTTGTAGACGCAGGCGGTATGGGATACTATACTATCCTCAAGGGTATGGCGTCCGTTATCTGCGACGGTGTGATGGTTGGCGCAAAGGAAGAAACGGTAACGGAAAAAGCGGTCGTAACAAATGCCGCAGGTACCTTTGAAACCAATATAGAATTCACCTATTGTACGGAATTTATCGTTGTGAAGAGCGACGTGAACAAGGATGCAACAAAGCTCCGTGCATTTCTTGAATCAATCGGCGACTGTGTTGTAGTCGTTGATGATGACAGCATCATAAAGGTTCACGTTCATACAGAGCATCCCGGTAAGGCGCTTGAAGAGGGTATCCTTTACGGCTCGCTCATAAACCTCAAAATTGAGAATATGAAAGAACAGCACAAGGGTGCGGCGGCAAAGGCAGAAATGCAGAAGAAGCAGAAGCTTGCTCCCGCAGAGCCTACAAAGGATTTCGGCTTTGTTTCCGTTACATCGGGTGCAGGACTTGAAGACCTGTTCAAGGATCTCGGCGTTGACGTTATAGTAAGAGGCGGTCAGACTATGAACCCCTCGACAGAAGATATTCTCGAGGCTATCAACGCAACCCCTGCAAGAAATATCTTCGTTCTTCCCAACAACAAGAACATAATAATGGCGGCTGAGCAGGCTGTAAAGCTGACCGACAGAAACGTTATAGTTTTACAGACAAGAACGATCCCTCAGGGTATCACCGCTATGCTCGCCTTTGATGAAAGCAACGATTTCAGAACAAACGGTGCGAATATGACAAAGGCGCTTGATAACGTAGGTTCAGGCTCGATTACATTCGCTGTCCGTGACAGCGACTTTGAGGGCAAGCAGATAAAGAAGGGCGAAATACTCGCCATGGAAAACGGCAAGCTTGCATTTGTTGAAAAGGATGTTACAAAAGCGCTTATCAAGATTACAAAGAAGCTTATCCGTTCAGGCTCGTCCTATATTACGGTAATTTACGGCAGCGACGTGACAGACGAAACCGCTCAGGCGGCTTTTGAAGCGCTCAGAGCCAAGATAAGCGACGATATCGAGATTGTACTTGTAAACGGCGGACAGCCTGTATATTACTACCTGGTATCAGTAGAATAATTTTATGAACGAAATAAAAAAAAGCCCCGACTCCCCTGTCTGTTATATCAAGGGCGTCGGCGAAAAAAGAGCAAAGCTCCTCGAAAAGCTCGGCATAACAACGGCTTTACAGCTTGCCGAGCATTATCCGAGAGGATATATCGACTTCAATGAAACGACTGCTATATCCGAACTTATGAACGACGGTGAAAACCACGTTGTTAAAGCATTCGTTACAAAGAAATTTCCGCCGTATTACGGCAGGATAAATATATTCAAAGTATTAGTCAGTGACGGCACAGGCGATATGCTTATAACGTTCTTCAACAGCGACTATTCTTTCACAAGGCTTAAGCTCGACAATGAATATTGCTTTTATGGCAAAGTGGCGGGTGATTTTCTCAGAAAGGAAATGAACTCGCCTGTTTTTATTGATTCATCAGAGCCGAACAAGCTTATGCCCCGCTACAACCTTACAACAGGAATATCACAGGGCATAATGTCAAACTGTATAAAAAACGTACTCAGTGACTTTACCTACGAGGATCATCTGTCTGAGAGTATGAGAGAAAAATATGACCTCATTGCTTACGATACCGCTCTCAGGTGGATTCATTTCCCGGAAAATAAAGAACAGTACGACAAGGCTAAATACCGCCTTACATTTGAAGAGCTTTTTCTTTTACAGCTCGGACTGAAATCAATGAAAAACCGCAACAAACGGCTTTCAGGTGCGACAATGCAGGACAAAAGCGTAGAAGCTTACTACTCTTCTCTGCCTTTTGAGCTGACCGGAGCGCAGAAACGTGCTATTTCAGACTGTTGCACCGATATGCAGAAATCGGTGCCGATGAACAGGCTGTTACAAGGTGATGTCGGTTCGGGTAAGACTGCCGTAGCGGCAGGAGCGGCATATTTTGCCTATCTTAACGGCTACCAGTCAACTCTTATGGCGCCTACCGAGATACTTGCAAAACAGCACTATGACACGCTTCACAAGTTCTTAGCTCCGCTCGGAGTGACTATTGCTCTGCTTACAGGCTCACAGACACCTGCTCAGAAAAAGCAGATAAGACAGCTTATCGCAGACGGTCAGATTGACATTGCCGTCGGCACACAGGCGCTTATTCAGAAAAGCACAAGGTTCAGCTCTCTCGGACTTGTTATTACAGACGAACAGCACAGATTCGGTGTGGAACAGCGTGCGGCGCTCGGTTCTAAAGGCAACGAGCCTCACGTTCTTGTAATGTCAGCTACGCCTATTCCACGCACGCTCGGAATGATAATCTACGGTGACCTCGATATCTCAATACTTGATGAGATGCCGAAAGGCAGACTGCCTGTAAGGACATACGCTGTGGATACAAACTATCGTGAAAGACTGTATAAATTCATTCTTAAATACGTCAATAACGGTTTTCAGGCATATATTGTCTGCCCGCTTATCGAAGAGGGTGTATCCGAAAAAGCGGCGGCGACAGAATATATAAATTCGCTTCAAAATACCTGCCTTGCCAATGTTCCAACAGGGCTTCTTCACGGAAAGATGAAGCAAGCAGACAAGGACGCAGTAATGCAGGATTTCAAGGACAATAAGCTGAAAGTCCTTGTTGCGACATCGGTAATAGAAGTCGGTGTTGATGTTCCGAATGCCGTTGTAATAGTGATCGAAAACGCCGAGCAGTTCGGGCTGTCACAACTCCATCAGCTAAGAGGCAGAGTAGGCAGAGGCACAGAGCAATCTCACTGTATTCTTGTAACCGACAACAAGAGCGAATATACGAAACAGCGTATGGACACCATGGTACGAACCGCAGACGGATTTGAAATAGCTAACGAAGACCTAAAGCTCCGTGGTCCCGGTGACTTTTTCGGAAGTAAGCAACACGGTCTGCCGCAGCTTAAAATCGCAGATATTTATGCAGACCTTGATATACTTAAAATTACAGGCGAAGCGGCCGACGATATTCTGCGTGATGACAGCCGTCTTGAAAAGCCCGAAAACAGCTGTTATATGAAAATGATAAACAAATTATTTGAAAATGCGCCGAATGCGTAAAGGAGAATATATGGCTGAAGAACTCGAAAAATGGCGTTATCCAAGATTTTTCTCGGATACAATAGACGAAAACGACAGAATAATATATATGAACGATGAGGATTCAAAGCATATCGCTCAGGTACTCAGAATGAGAAAGGGCGACAAGGCAATAATCTGCGACAAAAACGGGCACGATTATCTTTGCGAGCTGTCCTCAGCCGAAAACAAGAATTCCGTTGAATTTGCTATTCTCGACAAAAAGGACAACTTAGCAGAACCTGACATAGAAATAACGCTCTATCAAGCTATCCCGAAGAACGACAAGCTCGATTTCATAGTCCAGAAAGCAACTGAGCTTGGTGCAGTGAGAATAGTACCATTTCTGTCAAAGCGTTGTGTTTCAAGACCGGACGCAAAAAGTGCCGATAAAAAGGTACAGCGCTTACAGCGTATTTCGTACGAAGCGTCAAAACAGTGCGGACGCGGAAAAATTCCCGAAGTTGCACCGTTTACCGATTTTAAAACCGCTGTTAACAGCATCGACAGCGACACCTTGCCGATAATTTTCTATGAATGCGGCGGTAAGAAGCTGTCGGAGCTTGACTTGTCATATAAGAAAATCGCAGTGTTCATCGGCAGTGAGGGCGGTTTTGAAAAAGAAGAAGTCGATTACGCCCTTTCAAAAGGGTTTACCGCAGTTCACCTCGGTGAACGCATTTTAAGATGCGAAACCGCACCTGTTGCCGCACTTGCCGTATTGATGAATTTAACAGGAAACCTGTAAGAAATTTGTTAAAACTGCTCATATTGATAAAAAACACTTGAAATCCGACAGTCAATATAGTATAATAATTACAATAAAGTTGGTGTGAAAGCACCGGAAAGAGGTTTAAAATGAAAGCATTTACCGGTTTTGCCGTTGGCACTCTCGCAGTACTCGGTGCTGTTGCAGCTGTCTTTATATATCTCAAGAAGAAGACAGAAAAGGAGATCGAATACGATCAGTTCGATGATATAATGGACAGTGATGAAGATTTCGACGATGAATTCTTCGATGACGATGATGAAGTTCTTGATCCTTCAGATGTTATGAACAAGCCTGAAGAAGAAAAGGCTGAGGATAGTGCCGATTCAGAAACATCAGAAGAGAAAGAGCCTGAAGCTGAAACTCAGGAATAATCAAAAAGAATAATATTAACGGGGCTGTACAACTGATACAGCCCCGTTTATTTTGCCGCTATTCCGTTTCCTGTTTTTCCTGCCTGTCGATACAATACATCAGCTCTCCCGCTGTTACGCCCGTCTTTTCATAAAATCTTGTACCGCTGTTGTCAGCAAGCGTCATTCCGAGCTTCTGCATTACCTTTTCCGACGCCTTATTTCTTACATCGCAATGAGCTATCACCCTTTTTGCTGAAAGAACTTCAAACGCATACCCGACAAGTGCTTTACCTGCCTCTGTTGCAAATCCGTTATTCCTGTGATCTTTACTTATTACCCAACCGATTTCATAAGCGCTTTCATCGACCGTTTCAAGATCGATACCGCCGATAATCTTACCGTTATACAGCATTACAAATTCTCTGACTGACGGATTTTCCTTTGCCCATTCCCTGACCGCATTTTTTGTAAATTCTATTGTCTGCTCTATATTATCATTTGGCAGAAAAAGCATCATATCTATTTCTTTGTCGCCTGCATACTTATGTATTTCTTCCGTATCGGAAACAGCCACAGGTTTTATAACAAGTCTTTCGGTAACGATTGTGTTATCTTCAATGTAATTCAATAATTTCACACCTTTACATAAGGATTTGTATACTGCAATTGTGTATCAGAAATGCTCTTTGCAACATACTTGCAGTTTACTGTAACCGAAAAAATATAATCATAATAATGCCGATAAATTTAAATTACTTCAGAGTATAAAGTCTGTAATAAACATTGACATATGGTACGGCAGAAGGCTTTCCGTCATCGTTGATTTCTATGCTGTAATAATAATTGCAATATTCCATTTCATTAACTGTCCGAGAAACTGTCAGGTCATATAATGTTGCACGCCGTACGAACGAATATATATTACGTCCCTGTTCTGTCTGCAATCTGCCGGTAATATTACTGTCGGCGCAAACTATATATCTGACCGGAGAAACTCCGAAGCCGACGCTTTCAAGCTCTTTTTCCATTGAACTGTCCTTGTTCATAAGATTTTCGAGTTGTGAAATTTCAGAAAGCGTAATTTCATTGACAGGATCGTGAAGCACTGAATTTACTCTTTGCAGACCGAATGACCTGCCTAGTGTTGTGCAGAATATTTTGCCGCTGTCACCCTTGCTTACCTTGTGTGTTTTCTGATATTCCTCCAGTGCGGCAAGACTCCTGCACACAGAACCGAAATCAGCGGCATTGTCTTCACTTCCGGAAGCAGAGATATATTCAATAACCGCCGCATTTATAATAATGCTCAGTGACATACTTCTGAACATTTTTTTATCGTCTGTTCCCTGAGGATACCAGTTATAGATATTGTCGCACAGCGCATCAAAAGAACCTGTTGCACCACCCGTATATTCCGAAATGATCCTGTTTAAAAGCTCGCTGTAGGACATACCTTTGATATTGGCTGAATAGACCGACGTGATCTTTGCCGTCAGCTCTTTTGCCTCAGAACCGAGTGTTTCAAGCTCCTGTGCATCGTCTGTTACACTCATACTGTCATAAACGGCAAAAAGCTTCGCAGTGCTTTCACTGACCGGTCTAATAAGTGCGTGCATTGCCATAAGGTCATTCATATATCTTCTGACAGTATAAATGTCTTCAGCTGTTTTTACTCCCGACGATACATTTTCCGAATCCGGTAATTTATTTGTTCTGTTTATTGTTGCGTATATATTGCAATACTTATCGCTGAGATCTGTATAATCAACCTTGTCGTTGCCCGCAAAAATGTTTCCCGGTGAAAGTTCATCACCGATAGCCACACTGCCGAAATATTCATTCATAGCCGAAAGCATATCAAGCAATGTATCGTTATCCGATACATCGGGAATACTTTCTTCCTGCTCTGCGGCGCTATAATACAGCGGAAACGCCGAGATATTTGTCTGTATTCCCCAACGGCTCATAACAGCACCGGAACGTATTCCCACAGTACCGTACAGCTCGGCGTTTTCCAACGATGAAGTTTTCGGTATATCAAAGCTGACTGTTGCCATATCATCCTGTGCGGTTATTGAAGTTATCATCGCTTTGGAATAATCTCCGCTGAATATAAAGCTGTTCTTGCTGATTACATTAAATGTTCCGTCCACAACGCTGAACTGTGCCGTTACCCTGAAATCTGAGCCGTTTTCTTCGACCTTTGTTATCACTGCGCTTACATCGGGAGATTTCGGCAATACACTGAAATACAGCGGATAATTGATATTCAGCGCATTGTCCTTTATGCTGAATGTGCAATCGGATATCAATGATATAGCATTTGACGGCGCATCTGCATCAAACGAAAGATACAATACACCCTCGTTTGCCGACACTCTGTCAAAACGTGTTATTTCAATACTGTCATTATCACAACCAAACATACCTGCAGCAACACTGTCGCTAAACGAACAGTCAATAAGCGAAACGGGGATTCTTGCGTAATTTGTTGACGCTTCAAAACTGTTTGACTGAAACTGAACCGTCGGTGATACAATATCGACCGTTGTTGATACATCAACTGCCGCATCTGTAACAGCTCTGCGTTTTACGGTTATACAGCCGTCATCTCCGGATTTATAGCCGTTATCCGTACTTATTGTAAATGACAATGTATTTTCACCGATTTTTTCGATATTGCTGATACTACAGTTTTCAAATCCGCCTGACAGCACAATATCATCAGCGGAAATATCACCGGCAAAACTGCTTTTGTCAAGTGTCAGCTTAAATCTGTTTGTCGTGCTTTCGGAACGTATCTGCGTAGTATCGCTGACAAGTGAATATGACGGATATTTCACCGGTATCATTGAAATCAGATATCGTCCCGAAGTATTACTGTTGTTATCAAATAACACAAAGAAGCAGTCCGGTTTATTTCCGCTGAATTGACCGTCACTAAAAACAACGGTCACCGAGTGCTCGGAATTTACCGTGAGCGATGTAACCTTTGCATATACCGAGGAATATTCATCGGTATTCAGCCTTACCGGCTGCGATGCGTCTATATCAGGCAGTTTGTCGCTGTCGATGTATGAATAGAAAACCTTTACGTTGTCAGCCTTAATTTCCTTGTCAAGTGTAATATTATCAACCGACAGGTTAACGGAAAACTCACCTTTGGTGTTGTATGCAAGCTCTCCGTCAGACTTCATTTCGGCAAAACTTGTTTTATCACTGTCATTTCCCGCATCTGTACCTGAGCAGGCGCTGAATGAAGTCACAAGCACTGTCAGTGCGGTTATGACTGCGAATGCTTTCAGTATTATTTTTTTCAAACAATCACGTCCTTTGAGTATCACAGTGTCAGTTCACTAACATATTGGTTATGGTATATTTTGTTCCCCGTGCCTCGGGTATCGGATAGTAGTTGGAATCGCTGTACATATCAAGTATTGCGCTGTTATCCGAAAGTTCGGGTGAAACAGTGCGTTCGCCGTATGTTTTCAGATTTTTATCGTTGAACGAGAAGTAGTAATAATCAATCTCTCCGTTGTCGCCGTCATCCCATGTAAGGTCCGCATGATACCAGTCGTCACCGATCCTTACCATATTCCACATATGCGGCTCGTTGTCGCTCATTCCGACCACAAGTATATTATCAACACCTATGCACTGGCACAGATACTGATATGCTCTTGAATACGATTCACATACGCCGCTTCCCATATCAAGCACACCGAACGCTTCATATGATCCGTCGCCCTCAAGCGTATAATCATACTCAGCATTTTTAAGTATCTCATCGTGGATAGCAAGAAGATAGTCGATAAGCGTTTCAGAACCGTCAGCTTTTTTCAATATCTCTTCTGCCCTCTTCTCGGTCTTATTTACATAAAACTCTGTCTTTTCCTTTGAAAAATCGTAATTCAGCTTTATCGACCTTATGTCTTTCTTGTTGCCGCTCCAGCTTCCGAAAGAAAGCGGCGCCTGAAACATTAGAGGGTTGTCATAGTTTATGCATATGAATATTCTGTACAATCTCTGATAAGACACATTCATAAACGGTACATCAAATTTCGTTTCATAATTACTCATTGCGTTATAAAGACGGGAGTAGATATATCTGTCGTATTTATCAAGCGAATTGTACCCGTAACCATAAAAAGCGTCCTCGGTTGAACCAAGTATAACATAAGAACCGATATACACACGGCTCATTTTACCGTCCTTTTCCGCTCTTACACATATATTTGTTACACCTGTTTCCAGCCGGATACCCTTCTCCGGATTGTAAAGATAAGCGTTCTTATCTTTTTCGGGCAGTCTGCCATCGGTTGTGTACCATATTTTATCGCTGCATTCAAATTTCAGCGTGCGTGGCTTGTAATAATATCCGGACTTAATGTTAGGACTGAACTCATACTCAAATCCATTGTCAAACTCCTTTTCGTCAAAAGAATATGTAAAAGGAAGCTCGACCGGCATTCTTATATGATCTCTTACCTCATCATAGCTCAATTTATCCTCCTCGTCGGCTACTACATACGATGAAATGGCATTTGTAACATGTCTGCCTGAATTGTCCGGAATAACATAGGAAAAGACAATTGAAATCAGTGCTAAAATAATAAATACTGCAAAGCCTCTGCTCATATATACACCCCTTATATAATCAAGTCATCTTCTGCTTTTAAGTTTCATTCTTATATCATCGCCGCTGAACACAAGCGTTTTCATCGAATAAAGCCTTGACACGATTCGGTCGGAGTAACGCTTTTTTAGCTCCGTACCTGTCAGATTGGTATTGACTATCGTAGGTCTGCCGTAATTCAGCCTTGTATTGATAAGTTCATACAAACACGAAACATAAAACTGTGATTCAAACTCCGCACCAAGATCGTCAAGGAGTAACAGATCACACTCCTTGAGCGTGTTCATAACTTCTGCGTCATCTTCTGTCTTGTTGAAGTGGGCGTTCTCAATCTTTCTGAGAAGATCAGGTACAGAACCGTACACCACAGAATAGTTCTTTTCGATAACCTTTTTGGCAACCGACAATGAAAGGTGCGTCTTTCCGAGCCCTGTTCCGCCGGTCATAAATATACTGTCGCCGGGTACAAGAAAATCCTCCGCATACGAAACACAGAAGTCATAGTTGTGCTTCATTATATCTCTAGGCGACTTGTTCTTAAGCTCTGCCTTAGGCTGATCGCTGTAAAGGCTGAGATCGAAGCTTTCAAAGCAGGTAAGACCCATAGGCAGGCTTTTGCTGAGCTCATTTGAAGCAATCGTCTTGAGCGCATCGTTATAGCAGGAGCATCTGCCGTTCTCACCCATACCTGTGTCATGACACTTTTTGCAATTATATATCGGATCAAGATAATCCTCGGGATATCCGTGACTTCTGAGAAGCTCTCTCATTTTCCTCTGAAGTTCAAGATTTTCATTCTTGAGGTTTTCAATCTTCTGTGCAGTGTCAGTGCTGTTTGACAGTATGATTTTTGCCAGTACATCTATCGTACTGCTGAGCTTTCTGTCGATATCCACGATTTCGGGAATTTCCCTGTGGAGCTCTCTTGTGCGCCGCTCAATCGTGACGCTGTTGTCAAAACGGCGTTTGTCGATTATCTCCTGCGCTTTTGTATAATAATTTGACGGATAAGCCATATTTACTCCTTATGTATAATCTTCAAGCAACATATCATCAATTTTTTCTGCGTCAAATGATGAGTTGTTCTCGGTGGAAATCGGTCTGCTGTTCTTTTCGTCATTTACCTGCTGTTCGGTCGTAATACCCTTTGAGTGCCAGTTTTCGAGTATCTTGCTGATATACGGAAAAGCAAACTGACCCTTTGCATTTACATTGATCTCATAAGCCAGTCTGACCATATCGGAATTGAAATTCCATACGTTATACCATAAATCGACAAAGTCCTTTTCCCTCTGTGTCAATGCCCTGTTTATCCCGAACATGGACTTGACAGAACTTTCTGCAACGTTTTTTGATTGCAGCTTTGATATTTGTCTTTCCGCTGCGGCAAGGTCGTTTATGCCGTTTTCCATCCAGTTCATCGCTGTTTCTTTAAGATATGCCGGCGATGCTTTATTTATCGAAAAGCAGTAGTCGACCATCATAAGCGCAACCTCGGTAGGAAGTCCTATATGCTCCGTAATTGTGATAAGAGCGTTCTGCTCGGTATGCTTAAGAGGTCTGCCGTAAAGGGTTTCGCAGGTCTTGAAAAGAAAATCGACCTTATCGTCTTTCTTTATCGTGTCTGCAATCTCTGACGGAGAAAATTCGGGAGAGCGTAAAGCCGCTGCTTTTACTGCGGCAAATTCAGCCTGTTGTGCCGTAACGACCGATGAAGCCGTTACGTCTGCCGATACAGCTGACATAACAGGTTCTTTTGCTTGCGGTTTTGGAGCAGGCACACCCTGTTTCGGCGCATATATACCCTGATTCTGCGACAGAAGTCCTACCTGTTCCCAGAATGAAAGTGCGTCCTTTACGTCTTCCGCATTCATTGAAAGTGCCGCAGATATCTCCACGTCGCTGAGCTGTTCTCCGCAGTGCCGCAGAAAGTACAGCAGTACTTTGATACTGCTTCCGCTTGCTATTTTTATGTATTTGTCAACAACATCCGAAGGCACTGCAAACACACTGCCCCAGCTGCCGAGATTGATCATATAATTCATAATTGCTCCGTTTTCTTTTAGTTGTTCTGTATATGCTGTAAATACTGCCGGTTCATACCGACACAATATACGCCGTCTTTTGTCAACGTCAAAAAGACATATCTGATATTATTATATCACAACCGCCCCCGAATTGCACTACTTTTAAGAAAATTTCCGTCCGACAGTTCATATAATCTTTTTTTACAGTTGACGTATATTGTATTCAGGCTATTTTTATGTTATTATATTCTAAGTGTTAAAATTCAGAAAGGCGGATTTACATATGGGCGTAAAACTCAAGCTGTACAATTTCCTTATAAACCGTAACCGCATAGTAAAACATCACTATGAGCATTTCGTTCTGACTCACGATAATATACACGCAACTGCGCCGTTTGTATCGTGGGGATATGCCGTATGGCTCAATATAAAATATCCGCTTCTCCACCTTCCGGACAAAGAACTGAAATACAGACAGAAAGCGGCAAATGAAAGCTGTTCGGCTTTTGCGCTCACTGCCGATGAAACCGCAAAAGCACTTTGCAAAGCGGATATAGTATCATTCGATGTTTTTGATACGCTGATACTGCGACCTTTTTCCGCTCCGGCCGACCTGTTTTATATCATCGGAGAAAAACTCGGAATACCTGATTTCCGCACACTGCGCAAAAAGTGTGAAAGTGACGCAAGAAAACAGAAAACAGCGACAGACGATACTGCGGAAATAACTATAAAAGATATATACGAACTTGTGTCAAAGGAAACGGGCGTTGCGCCACAGCTCGGAATCAGGACTGAATGTGAAACGGAATTATCATTGTGCCGTGCAAATCCGTTTATGCTTGAAGTATATAAAAAGGTGCTTTCGGCAGGAAAGACAATTATAATAACTACCGATATGTATATGCCCGAAGAGTTTTTTGAAGAGCTTCTTCACAAGAACAGATTTGACGGGTACGACAGAATTTTTCTTTCGTGTGCTCACGGATGTGGGAAAAGCGATGGAAAGATATATGATATAATAAAAAAACAATACGGAAATAAGCGCTGTATTCATATCGGCGACAATCGGCATTCGGATATCAAAAATGCCGCAAAAGCAGGATTTGAAACGATTTATTATCCAAACATCAATAATTATGCCAAGGACTATCGACCGCACAATATGTCATACCTCATCGGCTCTGTTTACTCCGGTCTTGTAAATGCAAGACTTTACTGCGGCACGAATTGCTCCGAAGCTTATGAATACGGCTATAAATGCGGCGGCTTACTTATACTCGGATATTGTCATTTCATATATAAAATGACAAAGGAGAAAAAAGCGGACAAAGTATTTTTCTTTGCCCGTGACGGTTATATTGTAAAGCAGATTTTCGACCGCCTGTACCCCGATATCAAAACAGAATATATATACTGGTCAAGGACAGCCGCAACCAAGCTTTGCGCCGATATATTTCCGTTCGACTATGTAAGACGGTTTGTAAGTCAGAAAATCGGCAGGAACTATACCATGAAAGAAATTTTTACGGCGATGGAGCTTTCCTGCACAGATTACTCACTTATGCCGGATGAGATACTTACAAACGCCAACCGCAAGCGAGTGGAAGAAATTGTTTACAACAATATAAAGAGAATAGCGGATAGCTACTCTGCTATGACCGACTGTGCAAAGGCGTACTTTGCCGAAAAAACAAGCGGTTGTAAAAATATTCTCACTGTAGACTGCGGCTGGGCTGGAAGCGGAAGTATAATGCTTGATGCGCTGTTTAACCGGAAATTCGGTATGGATATAACCGTGACAGGCTTACTTGCCGGCACCAACACCAGATTCCAGCTTGACAGTGATTTCAGCGAAACATATTTTGCCGACGGCAAGCTTATTTCGTATTGCTTCTCGTCATCGCTTAACCGCAGGTACTATGAAAATCATCACCCCGATATGAAACACAACATCTATTTTGAACTGTTGTTCGGCGCTCCCGAGCCGTCGTTTGCAGGATTCGGCACAGATGGCACCTTTAACTTTGACAGCGAGTGTGAGAATGCGGAAACAGTCAAAGAAATCCATTGCGGCGAGTGTGATTTTATAAACGATTATCTTGAGGTATGCAAAGCAGTACCATATCTCGGAAATATCAGCGGAAGTGACGCATATGCACCGTTTTCCTCCGCAATATCCAACAGCAGATACCTTACCGAAGTATTTGCAGATACCGTTTTCGATGATACCGCTTCCGGAAGAAAAGACAAAATATAAAACTGCCGTCTGTGTGATGCGTACCCGTAATTGCAGGTGCGCATCAAATCAGACGGTAGTTTCTTTAACGTAGCGACATATTTCCGGGTAGCGACACAACGGCTTTTGACTTTGGCACGGAAATGCCCGACATCAACACGGCGTTCTTTATCATTTCATTGCCGAAACGGTTTCTTATGTCAAGTATGCAACGGTCGGCTTTTTCCATCTTGTCAAGCCTTACGGTATCGGTGAATAAATCATTCTGACATACCGTTCCGCCGTCAACCAGCGAGAACACCGTCACGGTAAGCGACCTTACGGGATTTGCCCAGTCGTAGTTGTCGCAGAACAGCCTATATGCGGTATCAGCAATTATCATAGGCGAACGTGTTGCTATCGGAAGGTCTGTCTGCCAGTCGACATTTCTGAGCTTGCTCGACCTTGCGTTCACCGATACCTTCAAAGCATATTTTTTCTGCGATGTAAGTCTTCTGCCGATATCCTGCGCCAGTTCAAGAAGTATGGGTTTTGCTTCTTCACAACAGGTTATATCCGCTGTGGTTGTAACACCGTGGCCGATGCTCTTTGCGGGCATTGAAAAATCCGACGGCAGAACGGGGGAATTATCATTACCGTTTGCATAGCACCATAGCATATATCCGTTTTTGCCGAGCAACTTCAATATCCAGTCGGGATTGCTTTGCGCAAGCTGTCCTAAGGTAATCACTCCGTATTCTCTGAGCTTTGCCGTGGTCGCTCTGCCCGCACCTATCATATCACTGAGCGGTAAGCCCCATATCTTTTCACGGAATGACGCCCTCGGTATCACTGTTACTGCATCGGGCTTTTTCATATCGCTCCCAAGCTTTGCAAAAACCTTGTTGAACGATACCCCGACCGATATAGTAAGCTCCAGTTCCTTTTTCACGACGCATCTTATCTCGTCCGCCACCTTTTCCGGCGGACCGAACAATCTTCTTGTTCCGCTGATATCAAGCCAGCATTCGTCCATTCCGAACGGCTCGATAAGATCCGTATACCGTTCGTATATCCTTCTTGCAAGCCTGCTGTACTTGAGATATTCCTCAAAGTGCGGCGGCACGATCACAAGTCCACTGCACTTCGACTGCGCCGACGCTATTGTTTCTGCCGTCTTTACACCCTTTGCCTTTGCAAGCTCATTTTTTGCAAGTACGATCCCGTGTCGTTCTTCCACCGAACCGCACACCGCAACCGGATAGCCTTTTAGCTCCGGGCGCAGTTTACATTCCACCGATGCAAAGAAATTGTTCATATCACAGTGCAGAATATCACGTTCCATTATCTCACCTCTTACACGTTTCACTTGACATGATACGCAATTTATGGTATCATAAATACGCAATTAAAATTCCAATCAAGATTATACGCAATTATTTTGCGTTTGTCAAGAGAAAATGCAATGTATTTGCATATTTTTGAATTTTACGGAGGATACGATTATGATCGAACGTTATGATGTCAACGAAGAATGGGCACACAGCGGTATTATAAAAGCAGGCGATTTCTGTTTTCTTAATTACTGCGTCGGAAATGTCGGCGGCAGTATCGAACAGCAGGTGAACGGTGCGTTTGACGAAATGGAAAAGCGTCTTGCGCTTGTCGGACTTACATTTGAAAATGTAGTACAGATGGACTGCCTTTTCAGGGATATATGGGATATTCCCGTTATGGAAAAGGTAATAAAGGAACGTTTCGGCGGCAAATACCCTGTTCGTAAATCCATACAGACCGAATTTGCGCATATCGGCGGAGAAAACGGACTTAAATTTCAGGCAGACGCAGTAGCATACTGCAAGTAAAAGGAGTAATTATGAAATTCTGTGATAAAGTAAAGAAAGAACGCCGTGCGAAAGGTCTTACGCAACAGCAGTTTGCCGATATGCTCGGCGTATCGCTGAGAACAATAACAAACTATGAAAAGGGCGAAAGCTATCCAAAACAGCGTGAGATATACGGCAAAATGGCGGAGATACTCGGCATTGATATAAACTATCTTCTTACCGAAAACGAAGAATTCTACATAAGCGCAAACGAAAAGTACGGCGCTACAGGCGCACAGCAGGCAAAGGCGCTCATGCAGGAGGTAACGGGACTTTTTGCAGGCGGCGAGCTTGACCAGGATGACATGGACGAAATGATGAAAGCCATACAGGATGCCTACTGGATAGCAAAAGAGAAGAACAAGAAATACGCTTCAAAGGGATAAGGAGCAAAAATGCTTAGTTGTTTTAACGAAGCGGTCGCAAAAGCAGACGAGTTGATAGCCATTTACGGCAGATGCAGTCCTAAAAGGCTCGCACGGGAGCTTGATATAGAGGTTCTCGAAAGAAATTTTTCAAAGCAGAAAGGCGCATACAAGCTGATACTGAAAAACCCGTTCATCTTTATTAAACGTGACCTTAGCGACAGCATGAAAAAAATTGTCCTTATGCACGAAATAGGTCACGACAGGCTCCACAGGGATAAGGCAGACGACAGCGGCGGCTTTGCCGAATACGACATATTCGATATGCTTGACCATTCAATGGAATATGAGGCTAATGTTTTTGCAGCACAGTTTCTTATATCCGATGAAGAGCTTTACGACTGCATAAATTGCGGCTATGATATTGACAAAACTGCGGCGGCGCTCTGTACCGACCGTAATATTATTGCTCTTAAAGTCGATATTCTGAAAAAACAGGGCGCAAAACTCTACTCTCAGCTTCACGACAATAAATTTCTTTCAGGCGACTGAAAAACGAGGTTACTATGAATAAATTTCTGATATATTTCAAGGCAAGCGAACATGGCAGTGCGTATCTTATGCGTTTTATCTCCGCATGGCTGTGCGCTCTTGTTGTAATGCCGCTGTTCAGCACCGTAAAGGTGTTTGATAAAGAATACGCCGGCAACATTTCTATACCGATACTTATAATATTTTTTCTTATATTCTTAGCGATATTTACTCTTATGCGTGCTGTAAAGCCGCTAAAAAATCAAAAGACAGATGCGGCGGCACTGCTTGCATCAATAACGGTTTTTGCCGTGACGCAGGCGTTAATGTATTTTGATGATAACGGAAAAAATACCGTAATATTTCTTGGTTTTGCACCGTTTCTCGCACTTGCCGTATGGTATACTCTCGGAAAGTTCCGGCTCAGGCTTCCCGCTTTTTCAAAAAAGCTCTTTCCGGCAGTGCTGATAATTTCGGCAATATTTATGCTGACGTTCACTGCGGGCGCAATGGCTATGAGGTACTTCAACCTGTATACGCCGTGCTTTGACTTCGGCATATTCACGCAGATGTTTGAGAATATGAAAGACGGAGTCGGACCGGTTACCACTGTAGAGCGTAACTATGAGCTGTCGCACTTTGCCGTGCATTTCTCTCCTGCCTATTATCTGATGTTGCCGTTCTATTTGATTTATCCGCACCCGGTAACACTTCAGATATTACAGGGCCTGTTTGTCACAAGCGGAATAATCCCGGTGTTTCTTATCGCAAGGAAATACGGTTTTTCTAAGATTCATTCCGCACTTATATCTGCGATATACGCTCTTTATCCTGCTTTTACAGGCGGCTGTACATATGATATGCACGAAAACTGTATGCTCCCTGCACTTATTCTGTGGCTGATATGGGCGATAGAACGGGAAAAGACTATACCGATATTTGTCTTTGCGCTGCTGACGCTCACGGTAAAAGAAGACGCGGCAGTCTATGTGGCAGTTATCGCATTGTATCTGCTTTTATCAGACCGCAGTAAGAAAATCAGAAAATTATCCGTTTTTATTCTGGCAGGAGCAATAGTATATTTCCTATGTGCCTGTCTGTATCTTAACAGCAACGGTCTTGGCATTATGGACTGGCGTTATAAGGAGTATATCTACAGCGGAGGCTCTACACTCATACCTATAATAGTAACTGCGTTCACAAATCCGGGATATATACTGTCAAACCTGTTTACCGATGAAAAACTCGGCTTTACCGTTCAGACGCTCGGCATACTCGGATTTATCCCGCTTGTAAGCAAGAAATTCGCACGTTACATATTACTGATACCGTTTGTGCTTGTCAATCTGATGCCGATGTACACATATCAGCACTCAATATTCTTCCAATATGTATTCGGTTCTTGTTCACTTCTGATATGGCTCTTTATAATGAATCTGTCGGAGCTTTCATACAACAAGGCAAGATGCTTTACCATATTCTCTCTTATCGCCTGTGCGGTAATGTTTGCGTCAACTATGTCGGGGCTGGCAAACAACTTTTATATTTCCGATAAGGAAACAAAGGCGGCGGTGATCGAATATCTTGAACAGCTCCCCGATAACGAAAACGAGAGCATAACAGCAAACACATTCTTTATATCTGCACTTTATAAGCAGAAAGAACTATATACGATAAACGACCGTAACGAACCGACAAACGAATCCGCACCGCTTGCCGATATCGTTCTGCTTGACAAAAACAATGCAAAGTTCGATGTGAATTATAAATACTTCATATCCCTCGGTATGAAAGAAACAAAAATAGATAATGAGCTTGTCGCAAAGAGAGTTGTAAGGCTTGAGATTAAAAACTGACAGAATATGAAACGAGCATCGGGTGACCGATGCTCGTTTCAATATTTATTTCTTTGTCTTTGTGGTTACTATAGTTGAATAAGCACTGTACTGCGTAACCGTACCGATTGTTTTATAAACTCTTATTCGGAATTTGTATGAAATATTTGCTTTTAAACTCTTGGCTGTGTAAGTAGCGGTGCTGTCCGGTAAATCTGAAGCGGCACATTGCCGCCCGCCGTTTCACTATTCTGAGAATAGCTCAGACAACTCCAAAGGCGGAACTTGAAACGGCACATTGCCGCCCCGCCGTTTCACTATTCTGCGAATAGCTCAGACAACTCCAAAGGCGGAACTTGAAACGGCACATTGCCGCCCGCCGTTTCACTATTCTGCAAATAACTCAGACAATTTCAAAGGCGGAACTTGAAACGGCACATTGCCGTCCGCCGGTAACGGAAGTTGAGCCAAATTCAATCCATCAGAACGACAAATTTACAGTGGCTTTCAGCCACACGGCGAATTTGGAGCGGCACACTGCCGTCGTAACCGCCTTATCATATTGCATATTGCTTTATGTAACCCCGCCGTTTCACTATCCTCGGAAAACTGACAGCATTCCCAAAGGCGGAATTGTCAGCGGCGACCCGCCGCTTAGGGGTGGGGTTTGCCTTCTCTGTAGGCATTCATTATATCACGGAACACCTCGCCGTTTGTGGGCGGCGTCCAGGTGATAGCATTCGCACCGGCTTCAATAGTCGCAAGAATCGACTCGCTTGTAGGTCCTCCCGTTGCGATAATCGGAATATCGGGGTGACGCTTGCGTATTTCTCTTACAACATTTGTGGTCTTGCCTGCGGCGGATACGTTGAATATCTTTGCACCCGCTTCAAGCCTGCTCTCGATGTCCTCGTGCTCGGATATTACCGTGACAACTACGGGGATATCGATCGTGTCGCATACCTGACGCACAACATCATTCGATGTCGGCGCATTTACTACAACACCTATAGCGCCCTGAAACTCTGCGTGCATTGAGAGATTGACTACTCTCTTGCCCTGCGTCAGTCCTCCACCGACACCCGTAAAAACAGGTATATCAGCGGCGCTCATAATTGCCTGTGTAATTATCGGCTGTGGCGTAAACGGATAAACCGCTATTACCGAATCAGCATTTACATTTCTGATTATACATATATCTGTTGTAAATACTATAGATTTAATCAGCTTGCCCATTACTCTTATACCGCTTGCCTGCTGAATTTCCTCGGGAACCTTCAGCATAAAGCTTCTGAGCGGCCCGCTGATCTCGGGTATGTACAAATTTTCTGCCATATGAACTCCTTTCGATTAAGCGTCAGACGTATTCACCGCCGATTCCTCTCACTCTGACAAGACCCGAGTTGACTGTAAATTCACCGTTCTCGTTCTCGCAGATAAGACAGCCGTCAGGGGCGATAGCCTTAGCAAACGCAGTTGTTTCTGTATTGTTCTGCACCAGTTTCACTGTTTTTCCGAGCGTTACGCATCTTTGCGAATACTCGTCTATAACTGTAGAAAAATCCTCGTCAATGAGCCGTGTCAGCTCTTCGACTATATACTCCGCCGCAAGCATTTTATCGTATTTATTGCCCGTCAGCGTGTAAAGGGACGCCGCATTCACAAGACCGCTTTTTTCAAAAAAATCCGCATCCTGATTTACGTTCAGCCCCATTCCGCAGATGACATTGTTGTAAATTGCTCCGTCACAGGAACTTTTTAACGTGCTTTCGCATAAAATACCACATACCTTGCGTTCAGAGCAGATTATGTCGTTTGTCCACTTTATGCCTGCTTTGATACCGCTCAGCCGTTCGATAGCATGGCAAACCGCTACCGCACATATAACCGTAAGGTCGTGAGCGTTATCCGGTGCCTTTATAAGAATGGAAACAGGGAGCATATCACGGGTAGCAAGCCATGTGTTGCCAATCCTGCCCTTACCGCAGCTTTGCAGGTCTGCTGTCACTACCGTTCTGTCGGGAAGCTCGTTTGCGTGTTCCTTAAGATAGGTGTTAGTTGACGGTAAGGTGTCAAACGTCAATAAAGGACAGCCGGCTATATTACTGCTTATCTGCATGGTAATCAAGCGCAACTATGTTCATTGTGATTTTCTTGTTATCATCTATAGTGATTATACCGTATGACGGCGGACGTTTATCTCTCGGAGAATCAATGCTTCCGGGATTCATAACGTATATACCATCGATAAGCTCGGTACGGTAAAGGTGAGTATGACCGTAAAGTGCTATCTTACAGCCATTCTGCTTGGCAACAGAGATAAGCGTATCAAGACCCTGATGCACATGATGCTCGTGACCGTGCACGCAAAGTATCTTGATACCCTTTGCATTTGCGATCCTTATCGTTTTGTTATCGGCAAAGTCACAGTTGCCTTTTACGAATAAAAAGCTCTTTTCGGGATGAAGATTCCTTACATCGTTGAATTCGTGTTCGCCGTCACCCAGATGTATAAATGCATCGGCGTCAAGATTATTCTCAACCACCGAATTCAGCTTATGAAATTCCTTGTGAGAATCGGATACTACTACAATTTTCATAATTTCTATCCTTTCAGTCGGGTAAGCCAACAGGCTTAAATATGCCCATAGAGTAATTATAACACATAAAAAGGAAAAAGAAAAGATTAGTACCCGTATTTTTAGAAATTCTACACAAAACAAAAACAACCTTTTGTATATTTTTACAAAAAAACATGAACTGAATATAACGGGAATATTGCGTTCCCGTTGACAATATAATTTCAGGAGGCAGTTATGAGTAACAATGTTGATTCAATGCTTGAGGCAGTCAGCAAAAAGCTTGGCATTACACCTCAGCGCCTTAAAGAGGCTATGCAGAAAGGCGACCTTTCGATTGCACTTGAAAATATGCCCGAAAAGGACGCTAAGAAATTGAAAAGTATTCTCGGAAATCCGGAAATGATCAAGAAGATGATGAATTCAGCTAAAGCACAGGAACTGAAAAAATCAATGAATAAGTAGCAATGAACGGAGGGCGGCGTATGAGCGAAATGGAAGATTTACTTAAGGCTATGCTGTCCGACAACAAAAACGAAGAGCAAAAAGACAGCGATACTTCAGCAGAAAACAAAGAAAATTCCACCGACAACGAAAACAATGATGATATTTTCGGCGGAATAAACATAGATATGTTTATGAAAATAGGCGAGATAATGTCAAAGATGAGCGAGCAGGACAAGAACACCGAGCTTCTACTTGCGCTCAAGCCTCACCTGCGTGACGAAAATCAGGCAAAGATCGACACCGCAGTAAAGCTATTCAGGCTTATCTCTCTGCTGCCGTATCTCAAAGACAGCGGTCTGTTTGAAAACCTGTTATGAAAAGGAGTTACATTATGGAGTGGAACAGCATAAAAATGTCAAAGGCGGAATTTGAACGTTTGCAGAAAGAATACACAGCCGCCGCCATTAAAACCGCAGAAAAAGCAAAGCGCTCTGCTATCAGTAAGGAAACACCCGTTGCAACTCAGCAACCCGCACCGACAGTCGGGATAATCTATGAGGCTTCAAGCACCATAGCGGAAGCTACTGAAGAAAATGCGGCAGAAACGGAATCTGTCATAAATGAAATCGCCGATGTTTCCGAGCCGGTCGTGAACAAGGCGGAGAAAATCGCTATATCACCGGAAAGCAATGATATCGAAATTTCAGCCGAAGCGACAGAAAATGATACGGAAGAAATTTCAGCCGAACCTGAACCTGAAGCACTGGAAAATAATGAAAATGCGGAATTCAATGAACATAATACCGAAATGCCGCAGGATACATCGGATATTCGGCAGGAAGATAAAAATTGCGATACCGACAGTTCCGACAACAGCATCAATGAATGTGACACGGCAGAAGAACATACCGATGAAGAAATACTTGACAGTTTTGCAAGTGTGTTTATGAGTGAGGACGAAGCCGATAAAAAGGTTGAAAAGCTGTACAACGGCAAGCAGAAGAACTGTTCTCCCCCGAACTTCACTTCTGCCATACATAACCATAACAAAAATATGAGCAACAGTAAAAAGCCCTGCGGATGTGAGCACTGCCGCTGTCAGAGCGGCAATCGTATGCAGGAGAAAGGCGGGCAAAATCCAGACTGAAATGCTGCCCGCAGTATCGATATGGACTTGATCGGCAAACTGATGAACGACGACGATCTGCTCAAGGTCGCCGCCGTTGCATTTATACTATGGCGTGATAAAGCCGACTACAAGCTGCTGCTTGTATTGGCATACGTTTTTCTTTTAAAATAAACCTTGCATTTTCCTGTCTGTCAGTATATAATAACCTTATAAACGGCTTTGCCGCAATGGAGGTAAATTATGGCTAAGTGGCTGGAAAATGCAATTTTTTATGAGATATATCCTCAGTCATTCAATGATACTAACGGCGATGGTATCGGAGATTTTCAGGGTATAATCGAAAAGCTGGACTATATCAAGGAAACGGGCTTCAACGCAATATGGATGAATCCCTGCTTTGATTCGCCCTTCGGTGATGCGGGCTATGACGTAAGGGACTATAAAAAAGCCGCCGCAAGATATGGAACAAACGATGATTTAAAGCGACTTTTCGATGAGTGCCATAAGCGTGGGATGCACATTCTTCTCGACCTTGTACCCGGTCATACTTCGGTAGAACACGAATGGTTCAAAAAGTCGATGCTCCCCGAAAGCAACGAGTATACCGACAGATACATCTGGACAAGCAATATCTGGGAACAACCGGAGGGTCTCAACTGTATAAGAGGCATATCGGATCGTGACGGCAGTGCCGCTGTCAACTTCTTCTCATCTCAGCCTGCGCTGAACTACGGCTATGCCGAGCCTAAGTACGCTTACCAGCAAAAGCCTACAGATCCCGGACCTATGGCAACAAGAGCCGCAATCAAGGACGTTATGAAGTTCTGGCTTGATATGGGCTGTGACGGCTTCAGAGTTGATATGGCAGGCTCTCTTGTAAAATGCGATCCTGAATACAAAGAAACAATCAAGCTATGGCAGGATATAACGGGTTATCTTAAGAGCGAATATCCCGAAGCCGCTATGGTATCGGAGTGGGGCGAGCCTCAATATTCGCTGCAAGGCGGCTTTGATATGGACTTCTTACTGCACTTTGGTCCTGAGGGCTACAACTCAATGTTCAGATGTGCAGAGCCGTTCTTTTCAAAGAGAGGCAAGGGTACTCCCGCAATCTTTGCCGAGCAGTACAAGGGTTATCACGAAAAGGCAACGACAGGCGGCGGACTTATCTGCATTCCGTCAGGCAATCACGATATGGACAGACTTGCAAGAGGCAGGGATGAGGACGAGCTGAAATGCTGTTTTGCTTTCCTTCTCACAATGCCCGGCGCACCGTTTGTATACTACGGCGATGAGATAGGCTTACGCTATGTCGAGGGTCTTGTATCGGTAGAGGGCGGCTATAACCGCACCGGCTCAAGAAGTCCTATGCAGTGGGACAGCACCGCAAATGACGGATTTTCAACTGCGGACAAGTCACAGCTTTATATAAAGCAGGATGACGCACCCGACAGACCTACTGTCGAAAAGCAGATGCTCGATGACAAATCACTTTACAATGAGGTAAAAAAGCTGATAAAAGTCAGAAACGATAATCCCGCTCTTCACAATCTCTCTGCGTTTGAGTTTATAAGTAGCGAGGGATATCCGCTTGTATACAAGAGATATTGCGACAGCCAGACGGTTTATGTGTTTATCAACCCATCAGATAAGGCCGTAACTGTCAATGCAGATTATGCAAAGGGCGGAAAGGCAATTTACACGCTCGGCGAAAACGGCTCTGTAAAGGCAGATACAGTTACCGTTCCCGCAAGCGGTGCAATTTTTGTTGAGGTATAATTAATCAGATATAAATGCAAAGCCGCACAGATAGGATGACCTTTCTGTGCGGCTTTAATTTATTCGGTTTTTGCCTGTTCTTTTTTCTTCTGCGCCTGCTCTTTCTTTATCTTGGTACTCTTGATAACCTTCTGACGTGAGAATTCCTCACGTTCCTTTTCTTCAAGAGAGTTTGAGATAAATCTGACCTGTGCCTCGTACTTCGGAATAATTATATTTTTCAGTGCGTTGGCACGTTTCTGCGTCTTTTTTATAGCAACGGCGAGCCTGTATATACTGTTTTCAATCTCGGCGAGTACGACTGTCAGCTTTTTTGTTTCATTGAAGCAGATATAAGCATTGTCAAGATATGAATTTGTCATCGCAATATCATACTGCGGAACTATAGGCTTATCTGGAAGCTCAACTGTAGGAAGCTCAACGCCCATAACGCTTCTGAACGATATTTTAAGGTCGGTTTCTTCCGGTACGAACTGCGTCAGCGTTGATACCGAACCCAGCGTAATGTTAGCCTTCTGTAAGGCGGCATAAGCCTTCTCGTAAGTCTGTTCGATATTTCCTCGCACCAGCTTTGATTTATCGGTCAGCGCCACCATTTCTCTTATCAGAACGTTACGCTTTCTGTCCATAAGCTCAAAGCCCTGCTTTGCCTGCTGTAAGGAACGTTTAGCCTTGATAAGATTGCCTTTGGTCGGGAAAACCTGTTCAGCCATACACTCACCTGCCTTTCATAAGTAACTGTTATACAAATCTCTTTGCGTTTTCAGGATGGTAATGTTCTTTTATGAGCTGTTCATTTACACGGTCAAGCTCACTTGCGGGAAGAAGCGAAAGCAGATCCCACGCAAGATCCAGCGTTTCGTCCATAGAACGGTTCTCATCGAAGCCCTGATTGAGAAAGTACTTTTCAAACATCGTGCCGAACTTCATAATTGCCTTATCAGATGCGGAAAGCTCGTCTTCACCGATAACCGACGCAAGGGCTCTTGCGTCCTGCACTTTTGCATAGCAAGCAAAAAGCTGGTTTGAAACATCGGCGTGATCCGCTCTTGTGTACTGTTCTCCTATGCCGTCCTTCATAAGACGTGACAGCGAAAGCAATACGGAAAGTCCGGGATAAATTCCTGTCTGGTCAAGATTTCTGTCAAACACTATCTGACCCTCAGTGATATATGCCGTAAGGTCGGGGATAGGGTGCGTAATATCATCGTTAGGCATTGTAAGTATCGGTATCTGCGTAACAGAGCCTGTACTGCCCTCTACTACGCCTGCTCTTTCATACATAGAGGCAAGGTCGGAATAAAGATAACCGGGATAACCCTTTCTTCCGGGAATCTCTCCCTTTGATGAAGAGAACTCACGAAGAGCCTCACAGTATGAGGTAAGATCGGTCATGATAACGAGTATGTGCATATTCTTCTCAAACGCAAGATATTCCGCCACAGTAAGCGCACATCTGGGTGTCAGGATACGCTCTATGATAGGATCGTTCGAGAGATTAAGGAACATACAAACACGCTGTATAACGCCGGTTTCCTCAAAGGAACGTCTGAAATACTCCGCAACGTCATTCTGAACGCCCATTGCGGCAAATACAACCGCAAAGTCCTTTCCCTCGCTGTCGGCAATCTTAGCCTGCTTTACTATCTGCACCGCCAGCTTGTTATGCGACAGACCGGAGCCTGAGAATATAGGCAGTTTCTGACCTCTGATAAGCGTCATAAGTGCGTCTATTGAGGAAATACCCGTGTGTATATAGTTTCTGGGATATGAACGTGCAACAGGGTTCAATGCACGGCCGTTTATATCGCCGTATTTCTGCGGAAAGACTTCGCCAAGTCCGTCAATCGGCTTGCCTGCACCGTTGAACGTTCTGCCGAGCATTTCGGTAGAAAGCGGAATCTCAAGCGGCTTTCCCGTAAAGCTGATTTTTGTATTTGTGAGCGAGATGCCGTTTGTACCCTCAAACACCTGCAAGACGACTTTATCGCCCTGCATTTCAACGACACGGCCTAAACGCTTTGTGCCGTCCTCCAGCTTTATCTCTGCTATCTCATCATAAGAAACACCTTTGGCACCCTCAAGGCAGACAAGCGGTCCGTTTATTTCACTCAGTCCTGCATATTGAATCATAAAATAATCTCCTATCGGGTTTAATCATCGGCAAACTTGCTGTTTATCATATCAAAATATTCGTCAAACATTTCGAGCTTGTCGTTAGGTATATCGTACTTCATCTTTATCAGTTTATCGAAGAAACCGTATGAGATTATCTCCGATATCGGCTTACCGCCGTTTATAGCGTTCAGCGAGTTGTGATAAAGAAGTAAGATCGCTTTCATCATCAGCTTCTGCTTTTCAAGCGGAACGAATGTATCGTCCTTATGGAAAGCGTTCTGCTGTAAGAAGCCTACTCTTATAACACGGGCGATTTCTATTATCAGCTTCTGGTCGTCAGGCAGAACATCCGCACCAATCAGCTTTACAATCTCCATAAGGTTGTTCTCTTCAACCAGCAAGGTCGATATTTCCTGTCTGTAGCGGCAGAATTCTTCGCCGACGTGTTCGTTGTAATACTCGGCTAAATCGTCGCTGTACTCCGAATAGCTCATATTCCAGTTGATAGCCGGATAGTGTCTTGCGTAGGCAAGATTCTTATCGAGCGCCCAGAAGCAACGGACGAAACGCTTTGTATTCTGCGTTACAGGCTCAGAGAAGTCCGATCCCTGCGGAGATACGGCGCCGATAATCGTAACACTGCCCTCTCTGCCGTTCATCGTTTCGACATAGCCTGCACGCTCGTAGAATTCGGAAAGTCTTGACGGAAGATATGCCGGGAAGCCTTCTTCCGCAGGCATTTCTTCAAGTCGTCCGGAAATTTCACGCAATGCCTCCGCCCAGCGTGATGTTGAATCCGCCATTATAGCAATATGATAACCCATATCACGATAATACTCGGCAAGCGTGATGCCGGTATAGATAGACGCTTCACGGGCGGCTACGGGCATATTTGAAGTATTCGCAATAAGCACCGTTCTGTCCGTCAGCGGACGGTTCGACTTCGGGTCGATAAGTTCAGAGAATTCCTCAAGTACCTGAGTCATCTCGTTTCCACGCTCACCGCAACCTATATACACGATAATATCCGCATCGCACCACTTTGCGAGCTGATGCTGAGTCATCGTCTTACCTGTACCGAAACCGCCGGGTATAGCGGCTGTACCACCCTTTGCAAGCGGTAACACGGTATCTACTATACGCTGTCCGGTAATAAGCGGCTTTGAGATCGGCAGACGCTTATTTATAGGTCTTGGCGTTCTGATAGGCCACTTCTGTACAAGAGTAAGCTCCTGCACAGTTTCTTCGTCTATCCTGAGTTTTACTATCACATCGTTGACCTTATACTTGCCGCCAGGCGCAACATATTCTACTGTACCCTCAGTATAAGGAGGTACCATACATCTGTGTGTAATAAGCGGCGTTTCGGGACACTGCGCATATATATCTCCGCCGTGCAGTTTATCGCCGACCTTTACAGTCACAGTGACATCAAATTCACGTTCTTCATCGAGTGCGGCTATTGCACTGCCCTCAGTAACATATACGCCGCTGAGGGCCGTCATAGCTTTAAGCGGACGCTGGATACCGTCATAAATATTGGATATTATACCGGGTCCGAGCGTTGCGCTCATAGGTGTTCCTGTAGGCTCTACGGGGTCGCCCGGCATAAGTCCTGCCGTACCCTCGTAAACCTGAATCGTTGTCATTTCATCGGTTACGCCGATTACCTCTCCTATGAGCTTGCTCTTACCGACCATTACCATCTCACGCATTGAGAACGATTTTGTATCCCTGACCTTTACAACGGGTCCGTTAATCGCATAAATACAGTTCATTGCAACTCCTCCCGTTATAGTGACAGTTCGCCGTGACCTGCCACAAAAGCCTTTCGCTCCTGTTCTAAAGCAAGGTCAAGCGTATAGTCGATATATATATTTTCCGACGGATAGTAAACAGACAATCCGCCAAGCTCAATATTACGGTCAACAGCAACACCGATGCCGTATTTTTGCGCTATATCATCGGCAAGCCGTTTATCGTTTCTGCCGACATTTATCACGCAGTCTTTGCTGAAAGCCTGCTCTTTGTCTGCTTTTTCGGCAAGAGCGGTCATAAATCCGCTATATTTATCGCTCTTTGCAAATTCTTCAAGTTTATTCTTAATATCTTCAAACAAGCTGTCTACAAGCTCACATCTGTGCGCAAGCACCGACTTATGTGCGGCAAAGTCGCTCTTTGATAATTCCTTTGCGTAAAGAGTATGGGTCTTCTGCCTGTCGAGTGCAACCTCGTTTTCTTCACTGCGTCTGTACTGCTCTCTCGCCTGCTCTGTCAGCTCGTCAGCCTGCTGCTGTGCCTTGCTGATTATTTCTTCCGCTTTTTTCTGAGCGTCGGAAAGAATTGAATTGCCCAGCTTTTCTATTCTGTCCTGAACTTCCGGCATACAGCTGCTCCCTTCTGATTAATTATAGTTTCAGTCCTATTGCATCACGCACATAGCCGTCAATGGATTTGCTTATATCCGATGTTCCGTGTCGGTCGGGTATCTCCACTATCAGCGGCTTTGTGCTGTTCAGTTTCATATCATACACTGTCTGTTTGCACATATTGATGAGCTTTTCCGTCATAAGTACAACGCCGATGTCTTTATCGGCCTTTGCTTTTTCCAGTGCATCCGTGACTTCTTCGGGTCGGCTTACTACTATGCCTTCGATCCCTGCAAGACGCATACCCATCTGTGTATCTGTGTTATCACTGATAAGAAAAAATTTCATTTTTCTGTACCTTTCGGCTATTATGAATAAAGGATAAGTATCGAAATCAGAAGTCCGTAGATAGCGACACCTTCGCCGAGTGCAACGAAGATAAGAGCCTTCGTGAAGTTCTTGTCGTTTTCTGCGGTAGCTCCGATAGCTGCGGGAGCGGCACCGCCTACGGCAATACCTGTACCGATTGTTGCAAGACCTGTTGCAAGCGCCGCACCGAGATACTTAAGACCGTCGCCTACGCTGAGCGCTGTCTGTGCGGCTTCTGCGGCACCTTCAGCCGAAGCAAATGCGAAAAGCGGTACGAATACGCTCATCATGACCATAACGCCGATAAACGAGCCTGCATTTATAAGTATAGCTTTTCTTGTCTTTAAGGGCTTACCCTCTTTTCTTCTCTTAAGCATAACAAAGAACGGCAGCATAATCAGCGCCAGTGCAAATAAAGGCAGTAAAAACAGTAACATTTTTCAGTTCCTCCCGAAATTAATTCAAATTAGCCTTAAGCGGCTCAAAGCTCTTTCCGTCGCTTACATAGAAGCGACCGAATATCTCATAAAATTCAAGTCTTAATACCTGAATGCCTACAAGGAATCCCTCCATACCGATTACGAAAGCGTTTCCGAGTATCTGTACAATCACGGTACCGACACCGCCGTCACCGGCTAAAACGCCGACAACAAGCATCATACCTGCGTGGCTTAATATAAATCCGCCGACACGAAGAAATGACATCGTGTTCGTAAGATAGGAAAGACAGGTTTCAAATAATTCGATGATGCCCTCGATGATGAAGTTACCCACTGATTTCTTTTCCTTGGGCTTATCGGGGCTTTCCTGCGCCGGTTTTCCGGGCGAGGTAAGCTCTGCAGGCATCTTCATACGTTCAAAATACAATCCTGCGAATATATCATCTACCATTGTTCTGTGCTGTTTTGATACGAAATAAACGCCGTAGACGTTATCGTCGTTTTCGGTGATAGGAATGAACACAAATTCCTTGTCGGTAAAGTATCCGAGCTTGTCATAGCTTTCACGGGGCATCTTTCCGTAAACCGCACGGACAAATTTCAGATCGTTCAGCTTTTCAAGGTCTTCTCTTGTTTTTCTGAGCATTTCTTCACTGAGCGTATCTGAAGCCATTATTGCTGCGTCTGCAACTGTCTTGTGCTTGAGGTTGACTACATTATGCTTTATAGAATTTGCGACAAGATTTGCAAGAGGTTCCTTGAACATCATTATGACAAGCGGAAGAACAATCAGTAACAGTATATACGGCATCGTGAACATCTCAATGCCGAATCCGAGCTGAAGCCCTGCCGCCGCTACGACTGCGATATAGAATATCATACCGGTTATGCCGTTTGCTCCGAACAGTGCGGATGAATAATCCTTGCGCCTGAATGACAGCACGATATTCATCGTCATTGAAACCACTATCAATATGACACCTATTGCAAGTGCCGCTATAAGCAGATAGGTTGATATCTGGAATATGCTGTTCGGCTTTCCGAGTACAGAGTAAAGCGGTTCGATATGGAAGAAAGGTTTTATTATATCTTCATTTCCGAACACTGATCCGTAAAGACAGCCGAATATCGCCGAGCTTATGCCGATACGCTCCATTATAGGACCGAGCTTTACATTTTTCCACTTTGTAAGGATAAATCCGAAAAGCGAGATTACAAGCCCTTGTCCTAGATCGCCGAACATTATTCCGAATATCAGCATATATGTGATTGCTACATACGGCGTGGGGTCGATGCCCGTGTATGACGGTAAGCCGTACATATTGACGAACATCTCAAACGGTCTGAATAGCCAGTTGTTTCTGAGTTTTGTCGGAGGCTTCATCCTGTCATCGACGAAATATTTCTTTTCCTCGATAACAATATCTGATACGGTCGACATATGCTCCCTGAATTTTTCGACTTCTCTTGTCGGAACAAAACCAGCCATATAGAATTTATTGTTGATTACCGAAACCTGACTTCTCAGCTCATAGCTGTTGTTGAGGAACGTAAGCTTACTGCGGACTTTATCAAACTGCTTTTCTTCCGACTGTTTTACTTCGGTAAGTTTAGCTTTAACATCTTTCAGCTTTACATCAAACTCTTTTATCTGTCTGTTAAGCTCTGCCGTTGCAGTTTCACCATCGCCGTGAAGAAAATCAGGAAGACGTATACGTTCAAAATAAAGGCTTCTGAAGATATCGTCTATCTGCACGCTTTCTTCCACAGGGGCAAAATACAATCCCCAGACATAGCCGTCCTTTTCTTCAAGAGGCTCGAAAACGAAACCTTTTTCACTGTAGAACTCAAGCTTTGTATAGCTTTCGGACGGCAATTTACCGAAACGTATCTTGACGTGCTTACAATTGAACAAATCCTTGAAATCGACATTTATGTTTGACAGATTTCCTACCTGTCTTGATACCTGCCGGTATTCGTCTATGGATTTCTCAAGCTCGTTCTTCTGTTCAATGAGAGGCATCACACGTTGTTCAAGCTCTGTGAAGTACATATCAAAGTCGTGGATCGCTTCCATCTGTATATCATCATAAGGAACTGATTTTTCCTTGACGCCCAGTCCCGATGACAGTATATCCGCTCGTTTCATAAGACCGCCGTAGATATCCTTATCCTTGAGCGTCTTGAAGTGGGCGGAACCGTAAGTCATAGTGTAAAATGACGGCTCAATGTGAAAGCATTTTGTTTCACAACATCGCACAAGAGTTTTATTGACTTTTTTGAGAGGTCCGCTGACCGATATAAGTGACATCTTCTCAACTGCCATTATATCATTCCTTTCGCTGTATATTTGCTCTATAATATCAGCATTTTTTCTATCTGTGACGGCTCGAGCGAATATCTTACGCCCTCTATCACAGTTGTTAAATTTCTGTTTTCAATCTGCAAAAGCTCAGTCAGTGAATATATAACCGTGCTGTCGCACTGTGACAATGCGAGCTTTGCGTCATAATAACGTTTATTTGACGTATATACTGCCGTTTCGATGTCCGTTGCCTGCTCCTCGTTAATATCCTTGAAATAAGGGAGCTTCAGCAGAAGCGGCAGTATCGGCTCGTTATCGGCTTTCGTCAGTATCTGTTCCATTGTCTTTTTGTCGAATCTGTCGCAAAAAGGCAGAGTATGCGCAACCACATCTTCGGTTGACATTTTGAAAAGTCCTTTCAGCCGATAGCATATCTTGATATTGTACATATCGCAACGTCTGCGCATACACTTTTCAACTTCCGAGCGTTCGCCGCCGGACATACCCTTTTTTATATATGCAAAAAGCGTTGCATAAAGATATTTTGTAAGCTCATAATCAACAGAAACGATGGAAGGAAAAGTCTTAGTTCCGTCAGAAAGAGGAGCAAGAACATCATAATACGGCGTACCCTTCAGAACATCCAGTATTTCGTCATATGTTCTCGCATTTGAAAGTCCCTGAATATCGAACGAACAGATACCCGTCAGATATCCAGGAAAGCCGGGGATGAACAGATCATAAACGCCTGCGCCGATATACATTGCCGCATTTATTATCTGTTTTACCTCTTCCTGTATAAGCAGAAAATCATAGAACTTGTTTTTACTGCCCGGGCAGAATTTTCTCAGCTCGTCATATACTCTGAAAAGCCGTTTTTCCATAAGTCTTTCTGCCTGACTGCGCCTTACGGTATTGTCAACGCCCGAAAAATCCTTATCGAAATCATCGTATGTTTTCAGCTGTGTTACAATCTCGCCGACATTTGCCTTTGAGATTAAAGTCTTATATTCATCAAGACTCAGAAGTTTGCCGTACTTAGCTCTCGCTTTGGCTATGACCGCCGCTGAACCTGCCGACATGAAATCACCTCCGAATGCTTATTGTGTGCTGTCAGTTGACAGAAACAATACTTTTGTATATCTCGTCAGTCCATCTTTCCTTATTCTTTGAAAATTCGTCGTCAAGACGGGTTATGACAGCGTTACACTCGGCTGTTGTTGCCGAGTAATGCTCTTCTCCGCTCTTTTTAAGCTCATCGTGATAACTGTTTATCTTATCGCTGCGTTCTTCTTCGTAGCTGATACGTTCTTTTTCACGGAGAATCGCCGCATCCGAAAGAATAGCTTTAGCTTTTTTATCAGCATCTGCCACAATTTCTTCAGCGTGCTTTTCATAAGCGATAATCTCGCTGATTACATCCATCGGAACACCACCTTTCTGAAAGCTACATATAAATCTAAAATCATAATTAAGTTTACTACAAATATCCACAAAAAACAAGCCTAATTATTACCAAAAAGACTTAGAAAAATTTGTATGATAATATCATTGACAACACTTTTTCCTGTCGAACGCAAATACTGACATATTGAAAAACCGCAGGATGTCCTGCGGTTCAATGTTAGTTTTTAAGGCTCTGTAACGGTGCGGGAATACGTCCGCCTCTTGAAATGAATTTTGACGAGGAGAACTTGCTGAGCTTCATTACCGGACCGCTTCCGAACAGACCGCCGAACTCAAGCGTATCGCCCTCCTTCATTCCTATTGCGGGAATTACACGGACTGCCGTTGTCTTTGAGTTTACCATACCTATAGCGGCTTCGTCTGCGATGATTGCCGAGATCGTATCGGCTGATGTATCGCCGGGAACAGCTATCATATCAAGACCGACAGAGCAAACGGCTGTCATGGCTTCGAGCTTTTCTATTGATAATGCGCCACGGTTTACAGCGTCTATCATACCTGCGTCCTCTGATACGGGGATAAATGCGCCCGAAAGACCGCCTACGCTTGAGGATGCCATTACGCCGCCCTTCTTTACTGCGTCGTTCAGCATTGCAAGTGCGGCTGTCGTACCGTGTGCGCCGCAGCTCTCAAGACCGATCTCTTCAAGGATATGCGCAACACTGTCGCCTACTGCGGGAGTAGGAGCAAGTGAAAGGTCAACGATACCGAAGGGTACACCGAGCATCTTGCTTGCCTCAGCGCCTACAAGCTGACCCATACGGGTGATCTTGAATGCGGTTTTCTTTATCTGCTCTGCGACCTCGCTTATGCTTGCGTCGGGCATCTTGGAAAGTGCCGAACGAACAACGCCCGGTCCGCTTACACCGACATTAAGAACGCAATCCGCCTCGCCGACACCGTGGAACGCACCTGCCATAAAAGGATTATCCTCAACGGCATTGCAGAAAACCACTATCTTTGCAGCACCGAAACAATGGTTATCCTTAGTTGCTTCAGAAGCTTGCTTTATGATTTTACCCATAAGAGCAACGGCATCCATATTGATACCCGCTCTTGTAGAGCCGACATTGACTGAAGAACATACGTTTGATGTTTCGGCAAGCGCTTCGGGTATAGAGTTTATAAGCTCAAGGTCACCTGCCGCAAAACCCTTCTGAACAAGTGCAGAATAACCGCCGATGTAGTTTACGCCCGTACCCTCTGCTACTCTCTGGAGAGTTTTTGCGAACTTTACGGGGCTTCCCTTTGCGGCTGCCGCAAGCATCGAGATAGGTGTTACGGAAAGACGCTTGTTGATTATCGGAATACCGTAGCGCTTCTCTATTATCTCGCCTGTTTCAACGTGATGCTCAGCAACACGCATCATCTTCTCGTATACCTTTTCGCAGGATTTGTCTATATCACTGTCGATACAGTCAAGAAGCGAGATACCCATTGTTATTGTACGGATATCAAGATTTTCTTCCTGTATCATCTTGATGGTTTCAAGAATATCTTTTGAATTGAACATTTAGTTTCTCCCGTTTGTAATTATATATTGTGCATCGAATTGAAGATATCTTCATGCATAACGTGTATCTGAAGACCCATATCGTTTCCGGCTTCTTTCAGCTTGTCCGCAAGTACGTTGTAATCAACGGAACACTTTGTAATATCAATAAGCATTGTCATAGCAAAAAGATCCTGCATTATCGTCTGTGTAACGTCCATAACGTTTGCATTGCACTCTGCACAGATATTACTAACCTTTGCAAGAATACCGACTGTATCTTTACCAATAACCGCAACTACTGCTCTCATAAAATAAACCTCTCTTTTCAGGATAAAAATATATCTCTTGCTATTATACACCACTCAGCTCTAAAAGTCAAAGCATTTTTTAAACAGGCAGAAAAACACATTGCGCCGTTATTCGTCATTATTTTTAAAAAGTACTTGTAATCATACCTGAAAAATGATAAAATATAAATATCTATACGGATAATTTAATGTTTTTTTCGGAGTGTGATACCGTTGAACGAAAGACTTGGCTTTTTAAGAGATAAATCGAATAAGCTTTCGCTCTCCCCCGGAGTGTATCTTATGAAAGACAAGACAGGTAAGATTATCTATGTAGGAAAAGCCAAAGCACTCAAGAACCGTGTAACAACTTATTTCCATGCGCTTGAGAGCCATAACGCAAAGACAAGGAAGCTGGTCGAAAATATCTATGATTTCGACTTCATCGTCACACCGAGCGAGCTTGACGCACTTGTTCTTGAATGCAGTCTGATAAAGCAGTACAACCCCAAATATAATATACTGCTAAAGGACGATAAGGGTTATAATTATATAAAAGTCACAAAAGAGCCATATCCGAGAATTACTTATGCGCTCAACTGCAACGACAAAAATGCGGAGTATCTCGGTCCGTTCACGAGCGGATTTACCGCAAAGCAGGCGGTCGATGAGGTCAACAGGATTTTTATGTTCCCGTCCTGTCACAAGGTCTTTCCGAGAGATTTCAGAAAAGAGCGTCCATGCCTTAATTATCATATAAAAAGATGTATGGGCGTTTGCACCGGCAAGATAAAGCAGGACGAATACAACAGCCTTATACACTCTGCAATAGAGTATATGCAAAACGGCAGTAAGGCGAGCGTAGAACGTCTTACCGAGCAGATGTACGAAGCATCGGAGAATCTCGAGTTTGAGAAAGCCGCAAAGCTCCGTGACCGTATAAACGCAATTGAGAAAATGAAGGACGGTCAGGACATATTCTCCGATAAGACATACGATTTTGACGTTGTAGCACTGGCTCAGAACGTTGAGCTTGCAAGTATTGCTGTTATGTGCTACCGTGGCGGAAGAATAACCGACAAGATGAATTTTTTCATCGGCGATGAATACGACCCCGGACAGATGCGGTCAGATTTTCTGGTCGAATACTACAGCGCAAGGACAGATGCGATTCCGAAACAGATCTATATAGACAAGGAAATGGAGGACAGTGCAATCCTCGAAGAATACTTCTCCGCTCTTTGCGGACATAAAGTTACTGTCACGGTGGCTCAGCGAGGCGAAGGATTATCAAGGGTGCTTTTGGCAAAGCAGAACGCCTCTGAGTACCTTTCGATGAAGGTCGGCAGGACGGTAAAGGAAATAAACGCACTGGAGGATCTTGCAAAGCTGCTGGGCTTATCTAAGATACCTACAGTTATCGAAAGCTATGATATATCAAATCTCGGAGAGGACAGCAGGGTCGGCGGTATGATAGTGTACCGCAACGGCAGACCGTATAAGGCAGGATACAGGAAATTCACAATAAAGAACGTTATCGGTCAGAACGACTATGCGTGTATGCAGGAGGTATTGCAAAGACGCATACAGCGTTATCTTGACGGCGACGAGAGCTTTGCGCCGCTGCCGGACCTTATTCTTCTGGACGGCGGAAAGGGTCATGTACACGCTGTACAGCAGGTGCTTGACAGTATGAATGTTTCAATACCACTATACGGACTTGTAAAGGATGATAAGCACCGCACAAGAGCGATTGCGGCACAGGGGGAAGAAATACAGATAAACGCCAACAGGAAGCTGTTTTCGCTGATGACAAACATTCAGGACGAGGTTCACCGCTTCTCGCTTTCATTCCAGCAACAGACGCATAAGAAAAAGACTTATGAACTGGAACTTACAAAAATCAAGGGCATAGGACAAGCAAAAGCGCTCGCTCTGATAAAGCATTTCAAGACAAAGCAGGCACTCAAGGACGCATCTCCCGATGAGATTGCATCTGTAGCTAAAGTTAAAGAAGAAAAAGCAAAAGAAATATACGATTTTATACAAGAGAATTTTTGATTGACAAAGGAAAGGGAATAAGATGAGAGTAATCACAGGAACAGCAAGAGGCAGAAAGCTGATTGCACCGGAGGGGCTTGACGTGCGTCCCACAAAGGACAGCGTAAAAGAGGCAATATTCAGCGCTATACAGTTTGAAATTGAAGGAAGCGTAGTGCTCGATTTATTTTCAGGCTCCGGTCAGCTTGGGATAGAAGCTGTAAGCAGAGGTGCTAAAAAAGCGTATCTTGTGGACAGCAGTCAGAACTCAATAAAGTTCATAAAGCAGAATGTTTCACACGTCGGCTTTGAAAGTCAGTGCGAGATTGTCAATATGCCGAACTCCGCATTCTTAAGAACCACAGGAGAGAAATTCGACATTGCCCTGCTCGACCCGCCTTACGAAAAAAGCCTTATCCAGCGTTCTCTTCCGGCTCTTACGGAAAAAATGAAGGACACAGGCGTGATTGTTTGCGAACACGAACCCGGTTGCAGACTGCCCGAAGAAGTAAACGGATTTGTTATCACAAAATCGAAGAAATACGGCAAAAGCAGTCTTACATTCTACAGAAAACCACAGACGGAAGAAGAGGAATAAATCATGAAAACAGCCATATATCCCGGTAGTTTTGATCCCGTGACATACGGACACCTTGAAATCATTTCAAGGGCATCGAAACTGTTTGATAAGGTAATAGTGCTTGTGTCGGTAAATCCGCTCAAGCCGTGCAGTTTTACAATAGAAGAAAGAAAGCAGTTCCTGCGTGAAAGCGTGGTTGCCGAAGGTATCGGCAACGTTGAGGTTGACAGCAACGAGGGACTTCTTATAGACTATTTCAACGAAAAGAACGCAGACGTGATAGTAAAAGGTCTGCGTGCAATATCCGATTTCGAGTACGAATTTCAGATGGCTCAGGCAAACAGGAAGCTTTGCTACAAAGCCGAAACGATTTTCCTTACATCAAAGAGCGAATATACCTATCTGTCGTCAAGTATGGTAAAGCAGATAGCGATGTTCGGCGGAGATATAAGCGATTTTGTCCCTGAATGTATACTTGACAGAATAAACGAAAGATTGAAACGCTACTGATTGCGAAGAATATAAATGAAATTTTTGAAAGGACGGTATTAAAATGAGCATCGACGAAATACTTGAAGCAATGGACGACGAGCTTGACAGATCAAAGAATATTCCCCTTACAGGAGGCAGATCACTTATTGATGTTGAGCAGTTCAGAGAACTTGTAAAGCAGGTAAGACTTAATCTTCCGGGAGAAATCAAGCAGGCTCAGGCGCTTGTAAACGACCGCAGGGTCATTATCAACGACGCAAAGGCAGAGGCTGAGAGCATCATAAGAAAAGCTGAAGAAAAAGCCAAGGTTATGGTATCGGAAGAAGTAATAACAAAACAGGCTCAGCAGAGAGCGCACGAAATACTGACTGCGGCACAGACAAAATCTAAGGAAATCAGAAACGCCACCAACGACTATGTTGAGAATATGCTCAGCAGAGTTGACGAACTGCTGACCGGCAATCTTGCCGATGTCAGAAAGACCCGCTCGGCATTAAAAGGCACTAAAGGCTGATAGGGGCAGATATTGAGCTATAAGACAATAAGAAAGCGTACCGAAGCTTCGTTTACCGAAAAGAAATCGGAGTTCATAGGCTACATATCCCCTGCCGCCACCGAAGAAGAAGCCGTGACTTTTATAAGTGAAATAAGAGCTATGCACAGAAAGGCGACGCATAACTGCTATGCCTATATACTGCGACACAATAATACAGGCAGGCACAGCGACGACGGTGAACCCGGCGGCACTGCCGGTATGCCGATTTATGACGTGCTGTCTAAAAACGGCATTACAGACGTTGTATGTGTTGTCACCCGTTATTTCGGAGGTATTCTTCTCGGAACAGGCGGACTCGTACACGCCTACTCAAAAGGTGCGTCAATGGCACTCGCAAACTCCGAAATTGTCACTATGGAAGTTGCGGACAGCCTTAAAATAAGCTGTGATTACACAATGTATGGTATAATCAGTTCGGTTCTGCCCGAATATGAAGCTATTATACGCAATACGGAATATACTGACAGCGTATGCGTTTTTGCAGATGTCAGGACAGAACTTACCGACAGTCTTACCGCAAAGCTTATCGACAAATGCAACGGCAAGGTGAATATAGAAAAGCTTGCCTGCGGTTATGTCGAATTTTAAATTATTTTAAAAAATTAAAGGACTTTTATAAAAATTCTCAGTATATTATTTATGAAGATGAACGATCCGGTATCGCTCATCTTCGATTTGTCACAGACAGTGATGAAAGGGTGTGTTCGGTATGGATAAATTACCCCGTATGATTACAGAGGAAATAGAAAATATGACTCTGTCGCCCTATGCCTGCAAGAGTACAGACTCAAAAGGCAGAAAGGTATACGAAACTCCCTGCGATATCCGCACAGACTTCCAGAGAGATCGTGACAGGATCATACATTGCAACTCTTTCAGACGGTTGAAGCATAAGACGCAGGTTTTTCTTATTCCGAAGTCGGATCATTACAGAACACGGCTGACGCACACTCTTGAAGTATCGCAGATTGCAAGGACGATTGCAAGAGCATTACGTCTTAACGAGGATCTTACCGAAGCGATAGCGCTTGGTCACGATCTGGGTCATACACCGTTCGGTCACGACGGCGAACGCACACTTGATCAGCTTGTCCCAGGACATTTCCGACACTATGAGCAAAGCAAGCGTGTGGTTGAGATCATTGAGAAAAACGGCAAAGGGCTTAATCTTACCGATGAAGTCATTGACGGCATTCTGTGCCACACCAACGCAACAGCGGGAACGCTTGAGGGACAGGTAGTAAAGTTCAGCGACAAGATAGCGTACATAAACCACGATATTGAGGACGCAATAAGAGGCGGTGTGCTCAGACAGGAGGATCTTCCAAAAGGACCCATCTCTGTGCTTGGCGAAACAAAGAGTCAACGTATAACAACGCTCATTAAATCAATAATTGCCAACAGCACAGATCTTATACGTTACGATGATGTAACAAAGCAGGCACACGACGAACTGAGAAAGTTTATGTTTGACTATGTGTATTTTGCACCCAGCACAAATGCCGAAAAAGGCAAGGCGTGCCATATAGTCGAGTATCTGTACAGATACTTTATAAATTCTCCCGGGAAAATGCCTGAACTATATATCGGTTTTGCGAAGGAGTACGGCAAAGAACGCGCAGTCTGCGACTTTATCAGCGGAATGACGGACGACTTTGCGGTTGACTACTTCAAGGAGCTTTGCATCCCGAAGAGCTGGTCATATTGATACAATGTAAATAAAGAAAGGAAAAACGATGCGTTTATCGGAGGACTTTCTTTTAAGAGTCAAAGAAAGCAATGATATATACGATGTCATCTCATCGTATGTACCGCTCAAAAAGACTGGTACAGACTATGTCTGCAACTGTCCTTTCCATTCGGAAAAAACTCCTTCCTGCCACATATACACTGCAACCCAGAGCTTTTATTGCTTCGGCTGCGGAGCGGCAGGAGATGTTATAAATTTCATACGACTTTACGAACATCTTGACTACATAGAAAGCGTAAAGTTCCTTGCGCAGAGAGTCGGCATACCGATGCCTGAAGACGGCGGAGATGACGGTGCAAAAAAGCGTTCAAGGACGCTTGAGATGAATCGCGAAGCAGGGAGATTCTTCCACAAATATCTTTACTCGCCCGCCGGCAAGGAAGGTCTTGATTATCTATACAACAGAGGGCTTACAGACCATACGATACGGACTTATGGTCTGGGCTATGCTCCCGACAGCTGGGATACGCTGAAAAATCATATGCATTCACTCGGATACGGAGATGCAGAGATGGAAGAAGCGTCATTGCTTTCAAAATCATCAAAAAGTGATAATTACTTTGACTTTTTCAAGTATAGGGTTATGTTTCCGTTTATTGATGTAAGAGGTAACATTGTCGGATTTTCCGGGCGTGTAATAGGAGGAGATGATAACAGGAAATACCTTAATACTAAAGCGACTGTAGTCTATAATAAGAGTACATTCCTGTACAGCCTGAACCACGCAAAAAACGCAGGCGAAAATACACTGATAATGTGCGAGGGAAACCTTGACGTTATCTCAATGTTTCAGGCAGGCTTCAAAAATGCCGTTGCGACCTGCGGCACTGCTATAACAGACGCTCACGCACGGACAATAGCAAACCTAGGTTTTAAAAAAGTCATTCTTGCATACGACAGCGATGACGCAGGTCAGAAAGCCACCGCCAGAGCGATGAATATTCTGGATAAGGTGGGAATATCGGCGAACGTTCTCACAATGCAGGGTGCGAAAGACCCTGACGAATATATTAAAAAATTCGGAAAAGAAGCGTTCAGGATGCTGATTGACGGCAGTGAATCAGGTATGGAATATGAGCTGAAAAAGCTACGCACCACCGTTGATTTGACAACGCCGGAAGGAAAATCGGAGTATCTGAAAAAAGCGGTCGAATTTATAGCGAATATAAACAGTTCTATAGACCGCGCCGTATATATTTCAAGCATATCGCAGGAGTGCGATGTAAACCGTGCAAATGTTGATATTGCAGTAAATCAGATATTGCGCAGGAGGTTTAAGGCGAAGGAAAACGATCGGCGTAAAGAGATACTGAGCGGAACACGCACAAGGGACAAGATAAATCCGGAAGCCTCGCGCTATCCTGTAGAAACACAGGCAGAGCGCGGTATTATAGCGTTTTTGTTTCACTCCCCCGACTTTTTGAAAAAGATTACCGACAAGATAACCTCAGACGACTTTGTGACCGAGTTCAACAAGCGTTTGTTCATTGACCTTACAGCTATGATATCGTGCGGTCTGTCAAATGACGTTGCTGTACTCTCCGAAAGATATACTGCGGAGGAAGTGGCATCAATATACAAGCTGATACACGATAACAACGATTTACCGTACAGCGTGGACAGACTGAACGATTATCTGAATGTACTTATAAAATACAGAGATAAAAAACAGACAAAGAAAGTGACAGATATGTCGGCAGACGAACTACGGCAATTTGCCGATAGAATAAAGAACAAAAAATCATGACGTCAAGTCCTGAAAGGAAAGATAAATATGGCAGACAGCAAAATAAACGAACTCATAAATCACGGCAAGCAGAACGGTAAACTCACCACAAAGGAAATTACCGATGTACTGGAAGAGCTTGACTTCGACGCCGATGAAATAAACAAGCTCTATGACGATTTTGAAAACAGCAACATTGAAATAGTTGATGACTTCACAGCAGACGAAGATCTTGACAGTGCGCTTGACTTTACGGACAGCGACGACTTTGAGTCTTCCCTTTCGTCAGAAGGCATTGCTATCGACGACCCTGTAAAAATCTATCTTAAGGAAATAGGCAGAGTGCCTCTGCTTTCCGCGGAAGAAGAAATTGAGCTTGCAACACGTATGGCTCAGGGCGACAAGTACGCAAGAAAACGTCTTAGCGAAGCTAACCTGCGACTTGTTGTCAGCATAGCTAAAAGATATGTCGGCAGAGGTATGCAGTTCCTTGACCTTATTCAGGAAGGCAACCTCGGTCTTATAAAGGCAGTCGAGAAGTTCGACTATACAAAGGGCTACAAGTTCTCAACATATGCCACATGGTGGATAAGACAGGCTATCACACGTTCCATTGCCGATCAGGCGAGAACTATAAGAATACCTGTTCATATGGTAGAAGCTATTACAAAGGTAAAGAAGGTATCGAGCCAGCTTTTACATGAGAACGGTCATGAACCTACGCCCAAGGAGATTGCCGACAGGCTTGGTATAACAGTTGACAGAGTAAGAGAAATACTCAGGATTTCACAGGATCCGGTTTCCCTTGAAACGCCTATCGGTGAAGAGGAAGACAGCCACTTAGGCGACTTTATCCCCGACGAGGACGCACCCGCACCTGCTGAAGCCGCATCAAGAACACTGCTCAAGGAGCAGCTCAGCGAGATACTCGGTACTCTCACTCCCCGTGAAGAAAAGGTACTGCGTTTAAGATTCGGTCTTGAAGACGGCAGACCGAGAACTCTTGAAGAAGTCGGCAAGGAATTCGATGTAACAAGAGAGCGTATCAGACAGATAGAAGCAAAGGCACTCAGAAAGCTGAGACATCCATCAAGAAGCAAGAAGCTGAAGGATTTTCTGGACTGATAAGGAGTAACAGATGCACATTACTCTGGAAACCGACTATGCAATAAGGATAGTCGATTTTATGGCTAAGAACTCAGGAAGACTGGATGCAAAGACGATATCCGAAAAGACATCCGTTCCGCAGACATTCGCTATGAAAATACTCAGAAAGCTGGGTTCTGCCGACATAGTAAATTCATACAAGGGTACAAAAGGTGGATACGAACTGAGCAAAGCTCCGTCCGAGCTTTCACTTTACGATGTTGTAGAAGCAGTTGAGGGTACATATATGTTCAGCCGTTGCCTGGACGGTCACTATAACTGTAACCGAGCGGAAAAAGGTCTGCCCTGTAGCTACCGCATGGCTTTTGCCAAGATATCTGACATAGTTTGCGAAGAGCTCAAAAAGCTTAAATTTGATGATTTCACCGGAAAGACTTGACAAGGCAAATCCGATATGCTATAATATATAGCGTTAAGTTTTGGAGTAACGACCGAAAAGGAGAACATTATGACGTACAAAGAGAGTTTTATCAAATTCATGGTTGACAGCGGAGTTCTTACATTCGGTGAGTTCACACTCAAGAGCGGAAGAAAAGCTCCTTACTTCATAAACACAGGTAACTATAAGACCGGTGCACAGCTTGCAAAGCTCGGTGAGTTCTATGCAGAGTGCATTCACGATAACGGTATCGAAGCCGATGTTCTGTTCGGACCTGCTTACAAGGGTATTCCCCTTTCAGTAAGTGCTTGTGTAGCACTGTTCAACAAGTTCGGCGTTGATGCAAGCTACTGCTTTGACAGAAAAGAAGTCAAGGATCACGGCGAAGGCGGTATGTTTGTAGGTAAACAGCTCGCTGACGGTGATAAGGTAGTTATTATCGAAGACGTTATGACATCAGGCAAGGCTCTTAGAGAGGTACTTCCCAAGCTTAAAGGTGCAGCTGACATAAACGTTACAGCAATGGTAATAACAGTTGACCGTATGGAAAAAGCGCTTGACAGCGACTTAAGCGCAGTTCAGTCTGCCGATAAGGATTTCGGCGTAAAGGTTTACTCAATTGTTAATATCAATGACATAATCAGTGCCATTGAAAACGGTGTTATCGAGGGCAAGCAGTACCTTGACGCTATGAAGCAGTACCGTAGCACTTACGGCGTAGAATATTAATTGAATACTCTTCCCTCTTGAAAAAGAGGGATCATATCGAGGTGTGGCTCAGTTTGGTAGAGCGCTGCGTTCGGGACGCAGAGGTCGCAAGTTCAAATCTTGTCACCTCGACCATAATAACAACCGCTTAAGCGTATTGCTTAAGCGGTTTTCTTGTGTTTTCAGTAATTGTTATCAAATCTTTAATTTTACTGAAATTCACTGAAATTAACTATAGTGGGGGTGTCAAAAGGAGTGTCAAGTTATGAGACTAACTATATATTAAACAAAAAAATCCCCCGACAGAGCCTTTTTGCTCCGCCGGGGGATAACTATTTATTCAGCCTTTAAATCCTTAACGTACATCCATCCGGTAACATCAGTACCGATATTGTTGCACCCACTCTTACAGCCTCGGCATACAGCTTTGAGGCTGATTGGTATACTGTTCAGCATAGTTGATTGTGTTTGACATTTTTACACCTTACCTTTCTTACTTCTTTTTCTTGATACCGAATGCGTTATCAAGTCTGCTGTTGTCGGGCTTTTCATCCTTGTCGGAGTTGCCTGCACCGACCTTGAATCCGCCCTGCTTCTTGCTGTCGCCCACGTCAGCCTTCATATCGGGATATTTCTTGACTACCGCCGACAGTGCCGAGTTGATGTCCTCGCTTTTGCCGGACTTGACGTAGCTTTCGGCTATTGCCACAGCATCGTCCATACAGTCGGGCTTTACACCGAGCGACATTGCGGCTATCTGTGTTTTCAGCCTTAAAATCTCCTCGTCCTTTGCGTCAGGAACGGCGGGAGCTTCGGGAGCAGGCTCAGGTTCGGGCTTATCCGCCTTTTCTTCGGGCTTATCGTCCTTCTTGTCCTCTGCCTTGCTCTCATCGGGCTTGTCTGCCGTGCCGTTATCGTCCGTCTGCTTGTTGTCGGCGGGCTTCTCTTCGGGCTTGGGCTCGTCCTTCTGCTCCGCTGCGGGAGCGGGCTTCTTCTCCTCTTCAGGAGTTTTCTTTTCGGGTTCCATTGCTTTACCTCGCTTTCTTTGATTTTGGGTATAAAAATACCGCTCCTAATGGGGCGGTAAAATTATTAAGTTTGGTTCTGATTTGCACCGAACTTCACAAAAAACGGCTGTTTTTGCAAAGTTTGTGTTCAAGTCAAGTGCAATCAATTGCACACGGATATAAGAAAACCGCTCACTGCTGTGGGCGGTTAGTTTATTTATAGAAGAAAGCCGTTTCAATCTCTCAAAACGGCTTTCAAAGCGTTAGGCTATTTGGCAGGCGTACAACTCTCCTGCGTCTCTCGGATTATTCCTGTCTGTACCATCGGCGTGTGGACTGTACGAACTCCTCCACCTCAAACAACCTACTCTTATTGTATTTTTATTATAACACACCTATTCAGATTTGTAAAGTATTTTTTTATTTTTCAGAATACGTTTCCAATCTTTTTCGTTGATTTTCATGAAAGTAATAATAGAATTTTTGTATGCAGGATTATCTTGTGATGTTACTAGTCGCAAAATTGTTTTGAACCTTTCATTGTTAATTTTTATTTCTTTCAGTATCAACGCCGTGTTTGGCTTATTTGCTTCAATTATATAATCAGGGTGCTTGATTATTTCTTCAAAATACTGACTGAAACGTTCAAAGTCATCAGGATGCCTTTCCTTTATGTGCTCAATTTGTTTATCAGTTATAATTACATCATCTGTAATTATATCTTCTGTAACGCAACTATACGTTTCAACATCAAGCTTTCCTATAATGTGAATGTCAGATGCAGGAAGTTCTACATTTTCATTCACACTTTCATCCGAATTGTCAACAGTATCATCTGTAAAATTCTGTACGTCTTCTTCGCTGTCTGTCGCTGTTTCAATAGGCTGTTTTACAGTTTCCTGTATGCTTTCTGTCGTTTTGGCAGTTTCAACGGCTTCATCAGACACAACCGCAGTCGGCGTATCGTCTGTGTCTTCGTTGCTCTGAACGGTCTTTACAGGCTCAGACTGTACAAAATTTATTGTGTTTTCGTTATTATCCGGCTTAGAAACATAAGGCTCTTTATCAGTAGGAACAGGATTTTTACTTTCGGTATCGGTAGCTTTAACAGGCGCTTCTTCCGTTCTCGGTGCTTCCTGCTTCGGCTCACCCTTACCGCTGTAGATCTTTTCTCTTGAATAATCTCTGCGGAGAACATCGTCATGCTCTTTGATAAATTCTCTGAGCTTGCCTTGTTCCTCTCGGAGCTTACGCTTATACTCCTTGACCTTCTTCTCGTCCTGCGTGCCCTCAACCTTGCGTTTGAGCGCTCTTATCTTGCGCTCCATAGCACGTTGCTTTTCTTCGAGTGCTCGCTGTTCCCGTATCTTCTCGGCAGGAATCGGCTGAGGTATCTTTGTAAGCCCCTCTATGTACTGCCCCATAGTATGACGGCAGTTAGGGTGGAACAGCCCGCCCCGGATTGCCACAGACAACAGCATAAACCACTTGTCACAGTAGTTTGACTTGCCGAAGTCGCCGCTTCTCTCGCCGTTCCATATCGTGAATACATCATCAATGTAAACCTTGCCCTGATACGGCTCGCAGGTTTCTGAGCAGCCGCCGTACTGCGATATAAGCACGGTATCATATCCAAGCTCCCCAAAGCGTTTAGCCGCACCCTGCAATGTTGCCCTTGTGGACGTTGTGCGCAGTGCCATACGCACATAATCGGCAATATTAACTCGCCTGCCATCTGCGTATACAATGCAGTTTATGCCCTTGTCGAGAAAATCCCTTGTTGCAAGGTCGATTGCTTCATTAAGCGTAATTGAGCCGGTGCCCATCATAAGCTGTACCTTGTTCAGCGTTGTGCGGTAAACATCATCCATAGTACGCACAGCGGCGGTAAGGGCGGTCTTTTCAAGCGTTGTTACGTCTTCCATCAGCTTATCCATCTTCGGCTTATTGACACCGAAAAAGTGATCATCGGGTATAGCTGTCGGCGCTTCGGGCGGCTGAGGCTGTGCCGGAACATCGGGAACATCGGGAACATTGACGCCGCTTTCCGAAACATCAATGACCGACCGCTCCGCTGTATGCTCTCCCTCGTGAAACTGATCCGTCATAAGCTGTCGGGTTTCATTGTCAATAACATCTACATATTCGTCCGCTATCTGAGCGTTTTCCTTGCGGAAATTGTCAATGTTATTGAGCTTTTCAGCCTGCCACGCTGACCATTCAAAGCCTTCTTTTTCTTCTTCGGCTTTGTGCCGTGAAAGATTGCGTTTCAGCGAAGCAATGAGCCTTAGCTCTATCTCTTCAAATATCTTTGCAATATCTCTGAAACTAAGCAAGCTCATCACCTACCGCAGATGTTGTGCCGTCGGCAAGCCCTACAGGAAGTCCCTTATCCGCAAGCTGTACCTTAGCTTCCGCCATAAGCTCACGCCTTGTAACCTCCGCCTCACGCTTTGCAAGCTTTTCCTCAGTCTGCTTACGCTGGTATTCCGCTTTCTGCTCTGCGTTCATTTTTTCGAGCTTCTTTGCCTCCGAGAGCTTCTCGTCTGCGTCCTTCTGCCACTTTGTTTTTGCTGTTTCCAGTGCCTTGCTTACACGCTTGTCAAACTCAGACTGCATATCCTTGTCCTTTAACATATCGTCAAAGGTTGGCTTTGGCGATGCGTTATCCTGAGCGTCACCGCCGTTATCGGCAGTCTGATTGCCGGGAACGTTTGCGCTTGTGCCACCGTCCCCCTCGCCCTCTGCAAAGTGCTGTAAGCCGATGAAAATTCTTCTGTTGTTCATGTTTCTGTCCTTTCTCCGCCCACTGCGTTCATTGCCCACAACGTTCGGAATAAATTGTTTTTGGGTATAAAAATACCGCTCCAAAAGGGGCGGTAAAATTATTAAGTTTGGTTGTGCAATCAATTGCACACGGGTATAAGAAAACCGCTCACTGCTGTGGGCGGTTTTAAGGCAAAATAAATGCTTTTTTCTCTTCTTTGCTCAAATCTGAAAATTTCTTATTCGTCTTCCGTAAGTACTCTGCCAATCGGCTAAGATTATATTCATTAGGTGGCAAACGCTTTTTGCCTCCTACATATACCCCGTCAAATTCCTTAATATCAGGATCCAGTATTATTTCAGTCATTTTTATATCCTTTCAAAATTATATTTTGAGAGAATTTGCTCTGCCGCTTCCCCGTCTATTATAAACTGATATTCATGAGTGATTGGCAAGTGAACAGCACCAAAATTCTCTATATAATGATTAAGAACTTCTTGGTTAGCCGCATATCCGTATATACATCCGGTCTCGTTTCCTGCTTTTACGGACTCCTCTATAGCCGCCGCAAATAAATGTCCTCCGACTCCAATAAACTTCTGTTTTCCATTGTTAAACAGTTTGTTGTTGATAGGTGCTGTACTTGCATACGACAAGTATACACCGCCTTTATCTTTGCGTATAGCTATAAGTCCCTGTGGTTCTGTATCGTTTTTAAGATATACTCCTAAGACCTGTTCACCATCAGGAATATCTGACCAATCTATATTCCAACCGTCAGCCTCCTTGAAGCGTGAATATTCGGATTTCGTGAGTTCTCTAACTTCCGTCTGAAAAATCTCACCGGTTTCTGCATCTTTTAAACATGGTACAAATTCATCAAATTCTATATTAATTATACCATTTCCCTTTGATTTGTCAACACCATCCCCTGCAAACCTCATCGGTTTACCCGCACTTCCTGCAACGTACCGCCACTTGCCGTCCTCGCCCTGCTGTAAGTTCCGCTCCCATTCATCAAAATCTACATCTGCGCCTATCTCATTGCCCAGCTCGGCAAGCTCCTTATCAAGGTCTTCCTCACTCGGCAATACAGGAAGTGTCGTTGAACGGCAGAACGGGTGCATAGGCGGAAGATTTACACCTGCCTGTGCACTGTTACGCTTGAACACCTTACCGTCAAGCTCACGGCATAGATCACTTGTGCGGCTGTCAAGGCAGGCGGAAAACTCGTATTCGTCAATGTCAAGCTCCTTGTAGCCATACAGCTCCGCCATATTCGCAACGCAGGTGGTTTCCGTCCGGACAAGCCTGCGTGCCTCGAAAGCGCCGACACCGCAGCGGTTCATTATATCGTCCGCCATGTGCTGTTCGGACTTTCCTGCCATAATGCCCACAAGCATATCGTGCTTCAGCCCGTCTGCAAGTGCGTTTGTGTTATCCCAGACACGCTGGGAGAACATCTGGCCGCTCCAGTTGGTAGACAGGATTGCTTTAACACGGCTTTCGGGGATAAGGTCAAAAGCCGCACGGTAATCCGCACCCTTCGTCACATCGAAAACCGTCTGCATATACGCACTCTGAATTATATCGCCCAGATGCTCTGTATCAACGCCTATTTCGGCGTTTGCAAGGCGTGAACACATATCACTTATCTTGCTGTCAAGATCATTCAACCGCCCTATTCTGTGGGCGTATGCAGGCGATGATAACAGTGTTTCAAGCTGTTGTTTCTTCTGCTCATCGGTGCAGATAGCAAGAGCGGTCTTCATCTGTTCAAACATAGACTTATTCGGTGCGTTTTTGAGCATTGTTTCGGCTTCGGCAATACTCAGTTCAAACTTATCTGTAAAGGCGTTAAAAACGTCATTCGCTTCCCCTTGCAGATACCGTGCTGTTGCGTAATAAGACTTGCCGAGAGTATCGGCGGTGCTTTCCGCTTTAGCTGTGTAGCCTACCATTCGTCCTGCGGCTCTGTCCTCCCAGTATTTCTTACTCGGATTCTTCATTGCTTTCGCCCCTTGCAAGCGGTGTGTTCATAAACATCTGCTCCTCTGTTGTCATCGCTCTTGTTTCTGCTGTAGCCTTATCGCAGAGTGACTTCATATCGGCGATAAGAGCATTTCTCTTTTCGATGAGTGCTTTTAAATTCATACTGTTTCCTTTCCGTCGGAGTAATCCGACATAAGCTGTAAGATTTCTATTTCCTTGCTGTAATCGGGGATAAACTCCCGGATTTCACCTGTTACCTCGACCGTATCGTTTTCAGCACTGCGCTGTTCCGTCACGGTCGTTTCCTCGCCTCTCGTTTCTATTGACGTGGCGATATAAGCGGGATTGCGGTTGAGGATTGACACTTCGTGCAGTGTCAGCCCCGTAATCATTCTACGCTGTACACCCTCGTCACACGGCTCAAGGTGTGCCTGTGCTCCCGAAAAGCCGAAGCTCCACCCTGTCAGGTGCCCTGCTCTCGCTTCTGCGATTACCTCTCTGTCGGTGATGTCGGCTTCTGCGTGAAGTCCTATGCTGTCCTCACGCAGTTTAAGCGTTCCGTCTGTAGTGTCAAGCACCTTGCTGTGGTTGAACCTCAACTCGACCTTTGGATGATCTTTAAGGCTTTTCGCAAACGTACCGCTTACGATACGCTCAACAAACGGTGTTGTCATACCCGGTGCCATTGATGCAGGAAGCTGCTTGCTGTCACGCTCGACAGCGTTTACATATCCGCTGATGTGCATAAGATCAGCGGAACGGATTTCGATTTTCATTTTTATCACTCCTTTCTGTGTTGTGGGTATAAAAATACCGCCCTCGTGGAGCGGTAAAATTATTAAGTTCGTTCAAATTTGCACCGAACTTCACAAAAAACGGCTGTTTTTGCAAAGCTTGTGTTCAAGTCAAGTGCAATCGATTGCACACGGGTATAAGAAAACCGCCCTTAAAGAGCGGTCGTCATATTTAATTTACAGTCAGCTGACTGCCGATTAGCATTTGCGCCGCCTGCGAAATAAGCGGCAGTGTGATAGCTCCTGCATTTTTCAGCATTGCCTTTACCTTTCTCCACACCTCAGGCTCACGGATATTGTCAAGATACTCATGCCCGCTGTATGTGATACTGCTTACAGCGCCGTCTATAAAATGTCCCGCCGCAAATTGAAGAGCGGCATTTATATATCCGGCTTCTTTCAGCTTCTCTATCGTATAAAGAATTTCGTTATCTTCATACTTCGGGAGCTGTTCAAATATCGTTTCAACCGTCAGCGGATTTAAATTAAGCTCCTCGTCAATCGTCTTGCTTTTCTCAACAGTAAGCAGTACACTGCGGACGCAATCATAATTCAATTTCATTCTTCGTCCTCGTCATCTTCATTGACTATACTTACCGGGTTTTCAAAATCAATTCCGTCAAAAGTTGCGGAGTCCCAGCCTAAAATATCAGATGTGTTGGCTTCGGGATTATCCTTGATATATGCGATAATTTCATCTATCCTGTCATAATGCTCTTTTGCACTTTGTAACATAGCTCGAACAAAGTCATAGTATGAATCGCTGACATTCTCTAAAAGTGCTTTTAGTTCTTCCATAATTAAGATTTCACCTTCTTGAAAAATACATAATCAGCAAATCCGTTGTTTATAAAACGATACTGATAATACTCATTACGCCATAAAGAATAATGTACACATTTTTTCTTTCCTGCGTATCGGCTGTAATTTGTGCTTATCTCACTCGACACTTTTTTGATTTCCGCTCTGCTCATCTTAAGCGAGCCTGTGCCTGTCGCACTGCCGCCGCCCTTACTTGCAAACCGCCCTTTTTCATCGTGCTTATCGTTGTATCTCTTTTCTGCTATTATATCACCCTCACCGCCGTTTTGCAAGCCCGCATCATCAATTTTAGCGTGGCTGTCGGTATTCGGCGTATATATTTGCTTTGTTTTCGGATCATAAAGTACGTCGTTAAGTCCGAGCTTGATAAAGTTAAGACCGAGCGGCGCAAGGTTTTCCTTGAAGCGTATTTCGTCCGGCTGTAAGAAGTTTGCCGCAAGTCCTATCTGATACGCCTGGTAGCGTGTCAGGATATCCGCTTTCAGAAGTTCGGAAGTGTCTATGACAAAATACTTGCTGTGCTTTTCTTTCTCAAGGAGCAGTGCCCTGTTAAGCGCCATTTCAAACGCAGACACAACAGGCAGTACGGCTGTTCTTATGCTGTTGATATACGTTCTGTCATCGGCTCTGCCCGACAGCACATCGGAAGATAAGCCAAACAGCATTGCTATCTGCTCGGCATTTGTCACCTTGTTCTGATTTAACTGCATTTCAACGGCGGTGTGTTCATAAACATCCGTTGTTGCGCCGTTATAGCATCCATATCGGAATGAACAATATAGACGAGCGTATCGGCTATAACTGCAGGCAATCTGACCGTTTGCAAAAACGCAATTTAAAATCACCTGTTTTATTTCAATTTTTCCTTGACAAAACAGATTTATTATGATATAATAAATAACCGTCAGGAGTTTGCTAATATGGCTCAGTCGGCAGAGCACATCCTTGGTAAGGATGAGGTCCCCGGTTCGAATCCGGGTATTAGCTCCAGAAAGAAAGCCCCATTGCATTTATTTGCGGTGGGGTGTTTTTATGTTCTAAAAATCGGCTCTTTGTCATCTTAGTCAATATTAGGGGTACTAAAAACAGAAAAATTGCGTCAGCGTGTTCGGAATAATAATCCGCTGATAATTTTTGAAACAGCAAAACAATCGGTGAAAATTACAGTAATTTTTGCCCCGGAATTGTGCAAAATGGTGCAACATAAGTTAATATCGTGCAGTTTTGAATTGCGAATAACTTACACCTTGCTACAGAATTATACTGCGGCAAGGTGTTTTTGTTTGGGTGCGACATTGTGGCGCAGTTTTCTTTTGCTGGGATTGCGGGAGTGCTCTGCTCTGCTCGGTGAAGATTATGAGAGGTGTATTTGCTGAGTAACCGCACTGCTCTTTCTTTGATATTTTAGGAAGTGCGACACGGTGACGCAGTTATACGGTTTATTGGACAGATGTGGTGGTAGAATTCTATATAAACAATAAAGGTGAATTTAAATGTTATCAGGATTGCCTAAAAAGAAATCGAAGTCAGGTGAGATTGTTGGTATGTTATAAGCGTATCCTACTTAACATTTGACATAATTTAGATTTATTATTTTATTTCCATTATATCTGATTGAAAGTACAGCGGAAATGTGCTATAATAAATTAAAATAGTGAGTTATATTTTTACTGTTGAGTAATTAAAACCAACCTTCATCAGTAAAAACAATTTGATTATTCTATAAGGTGAATGCACTGTCGGGAAATTAGGATGGGTATGAAAAATGGATCAAATAAATAATACAACAAAAACACTAAAGGATGACTTATCAGTGGAAATAAAGCAAGGCAGCAAAATCTCCATTGCGGCGGCTTGCTTTTCTATCTATGCCTTTCAGGAATTGAAAGCGCAACTCTCCCAGATTGATGAACTCCGTTTCATCTTCACTTCTCCGACATTTGTTACTGAAAAAGCAAAAAAAGAGCGACGTGAATTTTATATCCCACGTCTGACACGTGAAAGGAATCTTTACGGAACAGAGTTTGAAGTCAAACTCAGAAACGAACTGACACAAAAAGCTATAGCTAAAGAATGCGCTGAATGGATCAAGAAAAAAGTCACCTTCAAATCTAATGTAAGCAATGAAAACATGATGGGCTTCATCAATGTAGATGATAAGAATTATATGCCTATCAATGAATTCTCTACAGTTGGCTTAGGATGTGAACGCGGAAACAATGCATATAACATAATACAGAAAACGGAATTGCCTTTCAGCAAAATATATTTGGAGCTGTTTGATCAGTTATGGGATGATAAAACAAAATTGCAGAATGTTACCGATGAAGTAATAGATAACATTACAGCGGCATATAAGGAAAACTCTCCCGATTTCATCTATTTCGTAACGCTGTATAATATATTCAACGAATTTCTTGACGACATATCAGAAGATGTACTTCCTAATGAAGCAACAGGGTTTAAAGAAAGTAAAATCTGGGGTATGCTGTATAACTTTCAGAAAGACGCCGCACTCGCCATCATAAACAAACTTGAAAAATACAACGGCTGCATACTTGCGGACAGTGTTGGTCTTGGCAAAACCTTTACCGCCCTTGCTGTTATTAAATATTACGAAAATCGCAACAAGTCCGTTCTTGTACTTTGTCCCAAAAAGCTGACAAACAACTGGAACACTTATAAGGATAACTATGTCAATAATCCCATTGCTGCCGACCGGCTTCGGTACGATGTACTTTATCATACCGACCTGAACCGTACTCACGGAACATCAAACGGACTTGATCTTGACAGATTGAATTGGGGTAACTATGACCTTGTGGTTATAGATGAATCTCACAATTTCCGTAACGGTGGTAAGCTGGTCGAGAACCCGGACGAGGACACTAAGGATAATCGCTATGTTACCTTGATGAAGAAGGTCATTCGTGCCGGTGTTAAAACAAAAGTGCTGATGCTTTCTGCTACACCGGTCAATAACCGCTTCAATGACCTGAAAAATCAGCTTGCCCTTGCGTATGAAGGGCATACTGATTACATAGACGAAAAGCTCAACACTGCCCGCTCCATAGATGAAATTTTCAAGAACGCACAGCGGGCGTTCAACACTTGGAGCAAGTGGGAACCGTGCGACCGCACAACTGAAAACCTGCTCAAAATGCTGGACTTCGATTTCTTTGAAGTGCTGGATAGCGTGACCATTGCCCGTTCAAGAAAGCACATTCAGAAGTATTATGATATGGCGGACATTGGCACTTTCCCGACAAGGCTAAAGCCGATCTCACTTCGTCCGCATCTTACCGACCTGAAGAAAGCAATCAGTTACAACGAGATTTTTGAGCAGCTTATGCTCCTGACACTGACGAT